>Ga0209675_1000050_pt1 | contig 212222 bp, 205 predicted proteins | sample AraplaCol_mLB_r2_2_FD_184280 | JGI IMG/M metagenome (GOLD analysis project Ga0209675, IMG submission 184280) | Arabidopsis root microbial communities from North Carolina, USA - plate scrape MF_Col_mLB_r2 (SPAdes) (version 3) | ecosystem: Host-associated > Plants > Roots > Endosphere | place...
GCGCGGTCTGGCATGGCCGTGACGATGACGATGTGGGGCATGCCTGGCTGCGCGAGATGATTTCGAAGACCGCAAAGACCTCAGAAGCAGCGTTAAAGTAGCCCGAAGGCGGCCGCTTGCCGCTCGCACAGTTGGAAAGTTGGCCGATTGGCTTTAATGACGTTGCCACGTACGTCAGTTGTTGGATTCCACAGCAGACTCTCGCCCACGATCAGGGAGCGAGCGCAGTCTGGGCGGCCCCCCCCGGTCTACGGGATGTCCGTCCTTATGGCTCGGAGTCTCCGATCGACAACGTCATTCCCAGCGTGAATTCAAAATGATGCTGCACAGACTCACGCGTTCGAAGCTCGGATCCTTGTATGCAAGAAAATCGTCGTTGAACGTGCCGAACGTAGTGGCTGGCCGATGCTTCATGCCTTCGTAGAAGGCATCGATCATCTGGTAGGCAAAATCTGCGCCGCGCGGATAGCCCGCGACCACGGCAGCGCGTTGTTGTTGTGTAAAGTCGTCGAAGCCCCGCCCTGCGATGTCCATGCCAGCTCCGGCTTGCACCAGTGCGATTTCACCGTCCATGTGCTCGGGTATGCCTGGCGTCGTATGAAGCGCTATGGCTGTCCATACCTTGGCCACGTCGGCCTCGGCGACTTGGCGGCTACGCAGGAACTCACGAGCCGCATTTGCTCCGTCCACCTCAAAACGCAATTCGCTGTCGCGGTAAGAGGACGTCAAACCGACGTCATGAAACATCGCCGCTATGTAGAGAAGCTCGGGGTCGAATGAGACATTCTTTGTTTGCCCCAGTAGAGCGCCCCACAGGTAAACGCGTGTCGAGTGGTTGAACAGTAAGTCGCTTTCGGTATCCCGAACAAATTCGGCCACCTCTTGAGCCAACTGACTGTCTGGGATGACGACGTCGTGCAGTTCGTTCGTCGATTTTGCTTTGTATTGCATCTTTGCGCCCTTTGAACTGTGAAAATCGTGCGGTTTATGCGGCACGCGGTTGCGGCCTTTTTTTTTTAACCAGACGAGGCGCCGGAGTCGTGGAGGAGTGTCGTCCGGTTCTCTCGAGCGTCCCCTCCTGGCCGATCACCGCCGCCTTGCAGCATCGTTCCATGCTTTCAGTCATATCGGAGGTCATGTCCCGTGCTTGATGTTGTGGGAATCAGCCGCGCTGAAGTTCGTCCGATACTGTTGAGGTGTCACGCCAAACCGCCTCTTGAAAGCTTGCCGCATGTTGTGCGGATCCTTGAAACCGCACTGATGTGCGATGCGCTTGAGCGGCGCTCGGCTGCTCTCCAGCAGCGCGCGAGCCGCATCGACACGCGCGCTTTCCACAAAGCCGGCCGGCGTAATCTTTGCCTCGCGCGTAAAGATACGCGCAAAGTTGCGCACACTAAGCTTGGCGACGTCAGCCAGCACGCTTACGCTCAGATTTTCCGCGAGATGTGCCTGGACATACTTCTGCACCAGTGCCACGGTAGACGCCGGCTCGGCCAATGGCGTCAGGTAGGGGCTGAACTGAGATTGTCCGCCGGACCGCTGCGTGAAGACCACCAGCCGTTTGGCAACGTTGAGCGCAACCTCTCTGCCATGATCCTGTGCCACCAGATACAGTGACAGGTCGATGCCGGCGGTGACGCCCGCGGACGTATACAGGTCATCGTCGTGCACGAATATCCGGTCGGATTCCACATGTGTCGTCGGGCACAGCTTCGCCAATGCCGCGGCGGCGTTCCAGTGCGTGGCCACGGTGCGGTCTTCGAGCAGGCCTGCATGCGCCAGCACGAACGCACCGTTGCAGATGGATCCGTAACGTCGGGATGCCGAACAAACGCGCCTTAGCCATTCATAGAACTCCGGCTCCCACGGGTCACCCTGGAGGCCAGCGCCGCCGGTGGCCAGGATCAGGTCGTAGCGTGCGGTGGCGGGATCGATCTCCTCGAAGCCGCAGTGAGGCTGAAGCACCAGGCCGTTGGAACAGGTGATCTGGCTGGCCTTTCGATCGGTGCCAATCACTTCGATCTTGTAACGCTCATCCGCGGGGACAAAGCGATTGGCTTCGGCAAACACATCCATCGGACCTGTCACGTCCAATGCCTGAACGCCTGAGAACACCAACAGAGCAATACTTCGGGTCATGGGTGCAGCCGGCAACATGCGACGGAAGAGATCCCAAAGATAGTCGAAAGTGTTTGCTCGCGCCACAGCCGAAATCTCACGCTTTTTGGCACGAATGTTACGATCAAAGCGCTAGGCGAAAGGCACCGTTCTGCACTAGGTACGCAGCATCTTATGCTGCATAACGGCCGTAATCACACTGCGAGACGGCAGCCTGTGCTGCGGGTGGTTCATTAAAGTCTTCGAAAACACTACAGGAGACATGGATGAACCCTTTACGACGTGCATTCCTTATTGCGCCGGTTGCGCTAACCTGCGGGTTGGCAGTGGCCCAGCCTGCGTCGTCCTATCCCAACAAGCCGATCAGGATTATCGTCCCCTTTACGGCCGGCGGCACGACGGACCTATTAGCGCGTATTCTGGCGCAGCGGATGACGCTCGCATGGGGCCAGCCCGTGGTCGTGGAGAACCGCCCGGGCGTTGGCGGCACAATTGGCGCGGCAACGGTCGCCAGGTCTCCCGCCGATGGCTACACCCTTCTGCTCGGCACTGTCCACCATACGATCGCGCAGGCGGTCTACAAGAACCTGTCCTACGACTTCGGGCGCGACTTCGCCCCTGTGAGCGTGATGGCGTTGGTGCCGAACGTCGTGGTCGTCAATAACGCCGTCCCGGCGAAGACGATTCAGGAATTCGTCGCGCTCGCGAAATCGCAGCCGGGAAAACTCAACTACGGCACCGCCGGAACCGGGACTGCGCACCACCTTATCGGCGAGATGTTCAAGCTTCGCGCGGGCATCGATCTCGTTCACGTGCCCTACAAGGGCAGCGGTCCCGCCGTGGCGGATCTGATGGGCGGCCAAGTGCAGGTCATGTTCGACACCGTGACGTCAGCGCTGCCGCAGGTGAAGGCACGCAAGACGCGCGCGCTCGCCGTCACCACCGCCAAGCGCTCGTCTGCGATGCCGGACCTTCCAACGCTTTCGGAGACGGTGCTGCCCGGTTTCGATGTCGGCACATGGTTCGGCATCGTGGCGCCGACGGGCACCCCCGCGCCGATTGTCGAAAAAATTTCTGACGAGATCGGTCGCATGGTCAACGTGCCTGAGATCCGGCGTCAGCTGCTCGACATCGGTGCCGAGCCTGTGGGCAGCACGTCCACCCAAATGGGCACCCAGATCAAGGCCGAGTTGAGTGCCTATGAGGCGCTGGCTAAACAGGTAAAGCTCGTCGTCGAGTAACGAACACTACGTCAACATGCAAAACACAATGGAACCCCGTACGCTGTACGACAAACTATGGCAGAGCCACCTCGTCGATATCAACGGAGATGGCGAAGCACTGCTGTACGTCGATCGACATCTCCTTTATGAGGTGACGAGTCCTCAGGCCTTCGACGGACTCCGCCTCGCGGGGCGCGCGCCGTGGCGCAAAGAGACGGTGCTCGCTACCGTCGATCACAACGTACCGACGACGCGGGCCGAGCGGACTGACATCGACAACATTGCCGATCCGTTCTCGCGCCAACAGCTGCGGCAACTGGGCAAGAACGTCCGCGAGTTCGGTATCACGGCATTCGAGCTGGGAGATATCCGCCAGGGCATCATTCATGTGGTCGGCCCAGAGCAGGGCGCAACACTGCCTGGCATGACCGTGGTAGCGGGAGACTCGCACACGAGCACGCATGGCGCCTTTGCTGCGATGGCGTTTGGCGTAGGGACATCCGAGGTCGAGCACGTCCTCGCCACGCAATGTCTGGCGATGCGTCCGATGCAAACGATGCTGGTTCGGGTGGATGGGACCATGCGCAAAGGGGTGAGCGCCAAAGATCTGATTCTGGCGATCATCGGGCGTATTGGGATGGCCGGCGGTACCGGCTTTGCCATCGAGTTCGGCGGCAGCACGATTGACGCCCTTTCCATGGAAGGCCGCATGACTCTGTGCAATATGGCGATCGAAGCCGGAGCACGCGTCGGGCTGATCGGCGTGGACGAGACGACCATCGAGTACCTCCGTGACCGGCCCTACAGTCCGCGCGATGCCCATTGGGACCAAGCTGTTACCTATTGGCGTACGCTCGTGAGCGATCCGGGTGCGCCGTTCGACTGCGTGATCGACATCGACGCGGGCGCAGTGCGACCGATGATCTCTTGGGGGACGTCGCCGGACATGGTGGTAGCGGCAGATGGACGCATTCCATATCCAACGGAAGAGCGTGATCCAGTCAAGCGAGCGGGCATCGAGCGTGCGCTCGACTACATGGGCCTGGAGGCAGGCACCGCGGTGCGCGATATCCGTATCGACAAGGTATTTATCGGCTCCTGTACGAATTCACGGATCGAGGACCTGCGCGCGGCTGCGGCGGTAGTCGCCGGCAAGCGCGTTGCCGATTCCGTTCGATTGGCATTCGTAGTGCCGGGCTCCGGACTGGTCAAGGCACAAGCGGAGGCCGAAGGTCTGGACCGCGTATTTCTCGACGCGGGCTTCGAGTGGCGCGAGCCCGGTTGCTCGATGTGCCTTGCCATGAACGACGACCGGCTTGGCGCCGGCGAGCGTTGCGCTTCTACCTCAAACCGTAATTTTGAAGGCCGGCAGGGCGCCGGTGGACGCACGCATCTGGTAAGTCCCGCCATGGCGGCGGCTGCAGCGGTGGCGGGACATTTTGTCGATATTTCGCGGGAGGCAATCTGATGGAACCTTTCACCAGTCTCGAAGCGGTGGTAGCACCGTTCGATCGTCGCGATATCGATACCGACGCCATTATTCCAAAGCAATACATGAAGTCCATCTCGAAAACGGGATTGGGCGACAACCTGTTCGATGAATGGCGCTATCTCGATCGTGGTGTGCTGGGACAGGACGCCGCAAAGCGGGTCAAAAATCCCGATTTCGTACTGAATCAGGCCGCCTATGCCGACGCGCGGATACTGCTTGCGCGAGAGAATTTCGGCTGCGGATCGAGTCGCGAGCACGCACCATGGGCGCTGCGGGATTTCGGTATCCGGGCGCTGATCGCACCAAGCTTTGCCGACATCTTCCACGCTAACTGCTTCAAGAACGGCATCCTGCCGATCACGTTGCCGCCAGACGCCGTGGATGATCTGTTCGCACTCGTTTGGCGACACCCCGGAAGCACATTCCATATCAACCTGCAGGCTCAGACCATCCGGACGCGTCACGGCACGCTCGCGTTCGACATCGCTGCCGGGCGAAAGAAAAGGCTTCTTCATGGGCTGGATGACATTACCCTGACGCTGGAGAAGCGGGAAAGCATCCGGGCCTACGAGAGGATGCGAGGCGCCACGGAGCCGTGGCTCTTCACGTAGCGCGGGTCCCTAACCAGCAAGCCCCGCGGACTGACGGCCTTGTCAGCCGCCGCGGCTTTCATCTCGCTGGCCGCTTTGTTTTCCACCACCGTGCTGTCGCCTTCCGAAACCACGTCGTACAGTCCGATGGCGATTGCATTGTTCGGCGTTCAGTTTTAGCGATCCGTGCCGCCCTCGTCCAACCTGGTCACGGTGGCGGTGTACCCTCGCGCCCGGCGGTCCACGGCGACCGATTACGCGCTCTGCTTGCGGATTCTCGTCGTTGATCACCTGCGCCAGCGTCTCGAATTCCGAGAAAAGAGGGCTTCGCCATGAGGCAAGGAGGTAGACGCGTAATCGACCAAGAAGATGGTCTCTTCGAAGACCTTGGATTTCACGTGCGAACTAGATTTCGCATGGCCGGAAGCGGATGTTGAGTTTGAGTGTCTGAGGCTGGAGCGGTGATTTATCGATTAGAGTCTGCTGACCTTGGACCAGGACAACTTCCGTCGCCGCGAACATTGAGATTGTGTGCAATTCGGAAATGCATGTCGAGCGGCTGCTTCTGGCCGAACGCGGAAGTCCCGCGGTCGCTAGGCCCGCCGCAGCTACGGATCCTCGGTTCCGACCCTTAGCCGTCGTCAATATCTCCAGAAAGTGGACGTTCCGACGCCGCCTTCGCGACCATTGGACCCATGTGGGCTACGACTCGATTAAGCAACGATACTCGCAAGCGTCGCGCACACGGCCTCGATGTTGTCAGGGCGCAGGTTTGTCGCACTGAGTAGCAAGCCGCCTTGCGCGTGATTGCGGCGAAGGTACCATGCGGAGAGTGCCGAAGGTGCGAGGCCGCGTGCGCGGGCAATGCCGACAACCACGTGATCGTCGGCGGTTTGTGGCAGCGGTGCGATCACACCCAGACCCGCCATCAGCGTGCCCGGCAGAAACTCGCCGACATGCGCCAGCGTCAGGCGGCGCCGTTCGCTATAGAGTGCCTTCATCTGGCGTAAATGCCGCAGGTAATGCCCATCCCGCAGAAACTCCGTCACCGCCAATTGGGTGGTCCGGTTCGGCGCCGGGGCCAACACGGCGCAGACTTCCACCAGACGCTCCGCCACTGCGCGCGGGGCAACGACGAAACCGAGGCCCAGCGCCGGGCTGATCGTTTTGCTGAACGCGCCGATATGAACAACACGCTCAGCGCCCTCGCCGGCGGCAAGCGCCGGTGCGGCCCGGCCGTCGAGCTGTAGTTCTCCGAGATAGTCGTCTTCGATGATCCAGGCTCCCCTTGTCGCCGCCCATTCGAGCAGCGCGCGCCTGCGTGCCGGCGACATCGTGACGCCCAGCGGTGCATGCTGGCCTGGCGTGACCAGCGCCAGCAAAGCGTCTGGCGCACTGGCGACGCCGGCTTCGACGCGCAGCCCCTCGGCATCAATGGGTACGGGTACGACCTCGGCTCCGGTCACTTCCAGTGCTCGCCTTCCGAGCGGATACCCTGGCTCTTCGAGCCACGCCTTGCGGCCGTGCGCGCGCAGGGCGGTCAGTGCCAGCATCAGACCCTGCCGGTATCCACTGGTAACGATGATTTGATCCGGATGACATTGCATCTGCCTGCTTACGGCCAGGTGGCTCGCGATCTGGGCTCGCAGGGCAGGCTCGCCGCGCGGATCAGCATAGGCCGTGTAAGCGAAGGCATCGGCGCGTACGGCACGCGTCCGCATGCGGGCCCAGAGTTTGGCGGGAAACGCGTCGTGGGCAGGTACGCCCATTTGGAACGGAAGCGGGACGCTCGAGAACGGGCGGGTGAAATCCGCCAGAGGCCCATCGAGTGCGGCTTCGCCGCCGGCTCGCCCGACAGGTAGCCGCGCGCATACGTGTGTGCCCGCGGAGCCCGCGCCGAACACCAGATTCTCGGCGATCAGACGGTCGTAGGCGACACGGATGGTGCCGCGGGCGACGCCAAGCTGCGCAGCGAGGTCCCGGCCGGAAGGAAGACGCTGTCCAGGTACGAGCCGACCCTCGACGATCGCCTGTCGCAGGCTCGCATGGATCTGGTCGCCGATCGGCACGGCGGTGGCGCGGTCCACCAGAATGGACAGCACGGCGGACGAATTCGGGTGATTCATTTTGGGCCAGTCGTTTCTCCACTTTTTGGGCCTGTACCTTCAATGCCTGGCGGAGTAACTTTGCGTTATGACATGAATCGCGGCCCAAGTCGATAGCCGGCTCGGGCGCGCGGATCGCGACGCTAGACCCCATCCCCAACAGAAAAGGACCGAGATGACCCGCTTGAACTGGCAAGAGATAGCGCCTGATGGCGCGAAGGCGCTTTTTGGTATCCACCACTACGTCACGAAGAAGACGGATCTCCCCGAGGAGCTTGTCCACCTCGTGTTCCTCCGCGTCTCCCAGATCAACGGATGTGCGCATTGCATTGACATGCATAGCCGCGATCTCAGAAAGACCATGTCGGTCGACAAGATCACGCTGGTTCCGGTGTGGGATGAAGTACCGCACCTTTTCGCCGAGCAAGAGCGGGCCGCGTTGGCCTGGGCGGAGGAAGTGACGCGCGTCAGTGAGACGCATGCCTCAGACGAAGCCTATGCGGCCGCATCGGCAGCATTTTCGCCTAAGGACCTCGTTGATCTCACTATTACGATTGCCGCCATGAACGCATTCAATCGTCTCGGCGCCCCGTTTCGGCTTCCAGTTGCGGCAGCGGCGTAATGCGGGAACGCAGACCGCTCTCAAGCATTCAGTCGGGTGGCCCACACAGTTGAACACTGATCCTTCAACACTCCTTTATCGACCGAGGGGTGCTCGAAGGGCATTCAGCCATTTTTCCGTTTCCGGTATCAGCCGATCCTCCGAATGAGAGCCAGATCTTCGGAGAAAAATCGGGCTAATCGAGCGGGAATCTGCTGCAAGTAAGTGGTCTGGAAGCTGCAGAGTCGCGCTAATGGAAATCAGGCCAGCAAGGAATCAAGTCTCGACTGCTGCCTGTGCCAAAGCAGCCATTCGTTCAGCGATGGGCAATGACGGCTTCTGGCCGATCTCGGACCGACGTGACCGGAGGCGTTCTCAAAATCGGAGATGAAAAAATGGCCCCGTGGGCCTTGTATTCTCTGCGCGGGAACCGCTGAGAAACTCTGAGCCAACCGGATCTAGTCCGTCTGCCAGTAAGCCTTAAGGATAATTGCCGAAAGCCGATTCGGATTGTATTTATGACTCAACGCTGTGTGCGCCGTCCTTACGCGGAGAGCCCGCACCGGTAAGCATAGCTAGATCTGCCCATGCCGTTGTTTCGCCATCGATTTCCGACTCGACCGTGAGCTTCAATGAACACCATTGCCATTCTGCTTTCAGCGTTTTTGCTGTCCGTTTTCGCCCTTGGGGCGTTCATTTGGAGCATGCAACAAGGTCTTTTCGATACCTCTCCCGCGGCCGCGCGCGTGATCTTCGGAGATGCCGAAACGGGGCACCCCGAAGATCCGGCGTCGGCGAAAACTGGCGTGGCCGATCCTTCGCGCGAGGCAGCCGACCGCTCGTCGGGACCCGTCGTGTTTTTATTCCTTTGCTGTTCGATGGTCTGGCTGGTGGTGGCGTCCGCTGCGGGGCTGACGGCCTCCATCAAGCTCCATGAGCCCGACCTGCTGGCTTCCGTGCCCTGGCTGTCGTTCGGCCGGATCCGCACTATCCACCTGAACGCCGTGGCCTATGGTTGGGCGCCGATGGCGGGACTTGGTATTGCCATGTTCCTACTGCCGCGGCTTCTCAAGACCGAACTTGTAGGGGCGCGCTGGGCATTGCTAGGTGCATCCTTGTGGAATGCCGGGCTAATTGCCGGTATCGGCAGCATCGGAGCCGGTATTTCGGACGGGCTGGAATGGCTCGAAATTCCTTGGCAAGTTGACGTCCTATTCGTGATCGGTGGCGCATTCGTGGGTTTTCCGTTGATACTGACGCTACTCAATCGCAAGGTAAATCACCTGTACGTTTCGGTCTGGTATATGGGCTGTGCCTTGTTCTGGTTCCCAGTCTTGTTCCTAGTGGCCAATCTTCCGGGGCTGCATTTCGGCGTCGAGCAGGCGACGATGAACTGGTGGTTTGGCCACAACGTGCTGGGCCTTTTTTACACGCCACTGGCACTGGCGTCTATCTACTACTTTCTGCCGAAGGTCATTGGCCAGCCGGTGCGATCGTACGGGTTGTCGCTCTTAGGTTTCTGGGCTCTGGCGTTCTTCTATGGCCAGGTGGGTGGCCATCATCTTGTGGGCGGGCCGGTGCCGGGGTGGTTGATCACGCTGTCGGTCGTGCAGAGCATGATGATGCTGATCCCCGTGATCGCATTTTCGATCAACCAGCATCAGACTCTGCGTGGCAACTTCCGCCGGCTCATCGATTCGCCAACGCTGCGTTTTGTGACGTTCGGTGGAATGATGTACACGCTCAGTTCGATCCAGGGGTCATTTGAGGCACTGCGGGTTGTCAACCGCGTAGCACATTTTACGCACTACACGGTCGCGCATGCCCACCTAGGCCTCTATGCATTCGTCAGTTTTGCGTTCTTCGGCGCCATCTACTTCATCGTCCCACGCATCACCGGGCGGGAATGGCCGTACCGCTGGCTGATCTACTTCCACTTCTGGCTGGCAGTGGGAGGCATCGGCATCTACTTTGTGAGCCTGACCATCGGCGGGTGGCTTCAGGGCCTTGTCATGCTCGACGCTGCGCGGCCATTCATGGATTCGGTGCTGTTGACGGTGCCTTACCTGAAAGCGAGATCTCTAGGCGGCATGATGATGCTCGCCAGCCATCTGTGCTTCGTGGCGAATTTTGTTTGCGTGATTCTCGGCCTGGGGCCGAACCGAGACCGTCCGGCGCTGTTTCATCAGGGCCGTAAGCCCGCACAAGGAGTCTAAGCCGTGAACAACGAAAGCGTCCTGCTGGCCGGAGGCATGACCATGCTGGCGTTGGCGACCAGTGCCATGGTGGTGGTGCCGTATCTGCAACTGCACCATATCAAGCCGACCGAAGGTGTCAAACCTTATACGGCCGCTCAATTGCGGGGGCGCGAGGTCTATATCGCTAATGGTTGCATCTATTGCCATTCGCAGCAGCCGCGTGACAGCGGTTTTGCCCCCGACGCCAAACGTGGATGGGGCCGCGCCGCCGTGGCTGGCGACTATGTCTACGATCGCCCGCACCTTCTGGGCACCATGCGCACCGGGCCGGATCTGCTCAATATCGGCGTTCGGCAGCCCAGTGCGGACTGGCATCTTGGCCATCTGTACCAACCTCGTGCCTACGTCAGCGGCAGCATCATGCCCAGCTACCCGTACCTATTCGATATCAAGGATGTTCCTGATGAGGCTGAGAAGGCCGTGCCACTGCCACCGGGGTATGCGCCCATTGGCAAGGTGGTAGTGCCCACCACCGCCGCGCTGGACCTTGTGGCCTATCTTCAGTCGCTCAACCGTACAGGCGCGGTGCTGCCGGCACTGACCGGAGCGGCGGCCGGTAGGACCGGAGATTGAGATGACCGATTCCCGGGAAGATCGACACGCCAGCGTGGCCCGCACGCGCGAATTCCAAGACCCGCACGAGAACCGCATACCAATTCCGCGCCTGGTTCTGGCGATGGTGGCAGTGCTGGTGGCATGGGGCGGGTGGTATATCGCCACAGCGCCCATCGACCAGCCTTCCGCGCTGGGCGACCGGCGCACCGAGGCCGATCTGCATGGGCAGCCGAAGGTCGCCGACCATGCGGTGGATGGCGCAGCCGTGTATCAAAGCCGTTGCGTGGCCTGCCACCAGGCCACGGGTCAAGGCCTGCCGGGCGTGTTTCCGCCGCTGGCCGGATCGGACTGGGTTGCCGGCCGCGACGCCAGGCTTGCGCAGATCGTGCTGCGCGGGGTAACCGGCAAGCTAACCGTCAACGGCACGGCCTACAACGGCGCCATGCCTGCCTTTGCCGACCAGCTCGGCGATGCGGAAATCGCCGCCGTGTTGACGCATGTACGTAGCCAGTGGGGCAATGCCGCGCCAGCCGTCACGACCGCAACCGTGGCTGCCGCACGGTCCGATACCGCCGCCATGAAGGCGCCGTTCGATGGCGACACCGCGCTCGGCACGCCGGGCGGCTGACCGCGCGCCCCGCATGGCGCCATGGTTCGCGTTATGTGCCGTGGTCGCGGTCGGCGCCATGGCGGTCCACGGGCTGACGTATGGATTGGCGGCGTGGACGCTGGACGAGCGGCGCGACGTCTGCATCGCGCGTCAGTCCCTGCACCTTCCAGCCATTGACGTACGCAGCCAGAACGGCCACCTTGTGCGGCTTTTTGACGGGCATGGCGGTCATGGGGCAGCGTCCGGTGCGTATATCGTCGACTTCATTTATACGCGCTGCGCTACTGTATGTCGGGCGCTGGGCGCAGAGTTCCAGCAGTTGTCGGCCCAGGCCGATGCGGACGGCATGACAGGGCGCATCAGCTTGGTCTCGCTATCCTTCGACCCGCGCGATACCGCTGAGGATCTGCTCCGCTATGCCAACACCTACCGCGCGCGCGCGCCTGGCTGGCTGGTGGCCGAGGCAGTGGTGCCGGAAGCCATGGAGCGGCTGCTGATGGCGGCCGATGTGATTGCGATCCCCGACGGACTGGGAGGCTTTGAGCACAATGGCGGTCTGCATGTGGTGGACGCAGCGGGGCGCGTGCTGGCCGTGTTTCCGCTGGAAAGGTTCAGCGATGCCTATGCCTTGGCACGCTCCCATGTTGAGGGCGCCCGTCCATGAATACCGCCGGTCAGGATATCCGCACTCGCTTGGCCGTGCTGCTCTGCATGCTGCCGGCGGTGCCACCGCTGCGTGTCGCCTTTGAGGCGTCGATGGCGATGCTGATGCTCGGGTTGCTGCCCGCGCTGTTTGTGGCGGGATGCTTGGCGCCCGGGCTTATGATGCGTCGATGCCGGGTGCGCGCAAGCCGCACGCTGCGCCCCTACGCGCTTGCGCTGCTGGCGGGTGCGTCCCTGGCGTATGGGGTTTGGATGCTGCCCGTTGCCATCGACCTGTCGCGCATGTTCTGGCCGCTGGCCGTGGCGCGAGATCTTTCGGCCTTCCTGGCGGGTTTGGCAAGCATAGCGGCGGTGCGCGTGGCGCCTTGGCCACTGGTGTTGTTTTTTGGCGGCAACATGGTCTGGATGGGCCTGACTATTGGCATGCTGTTCATCGATGCGCAAACGCGGCTCTGTGCCAACTATCTGCTGGGAGATCAGCGCGCGGCAGGCGTGGGGGTGGCGGTGTATGCCTTAGGCCTCGCGGTCTGGCTGCTCGCATGGGCGGCGAGGCGTGCGGAAGGCGCCGGGCCGGCGTCGCGTAGAAAAGCGCGACCAGCCTGACTTTGGCCCCCCGCGCTCCTTGTTGCATGCACCTCCGCGTTGGGTGAATTAATTTGGATACTTCATGGTTTGCTTTCAGTTAAAGGAAAAGCTTGACTCTGTTCGGTCCGTGCAATTGTGGCCGACGGGCCCCCAAAGCAACTTCCATGAACGTAGGAAACGCCAGTCCTAAAGGACTATTGCGAAAGCTGCGAAAGGCAGTTGCGGCCACTGAAAGAAGTCCCATGATCTGCGTTCGGCGCGATGGCATGCGGCGGCGCAAATGCTTCGCTTGCGTTTGACGGTTGCTAAGCCGGTTGCTGTTTCGTCGGACGCATATCCAAGCGAGTTTTCATAGACACGGCAAGTTCTTCCGTAACAAAATCGATAAACACCCTAGCTCGGGTTGGCAAGCGTCGTCCGTAGCCATGAAGCAACTGTAGCGGTACCGCACGCAATGCCAAATTGGGCAACACCACCTTCAACCGTCCGGTGTCCAACTCTTCCTGTACGATGTGACGCAGCAACTGGGCGATGCCCAGCCCATTGACGGCGGCAGTACGCATAGCGTCACCGCTGTCCGTATCGAACTGCCCCTCGATCGGTATCCGCGTCCCGTCCGCAAATGTGATGGGCATCACGTGTCCGGCGAGGCGGTACCGCACATGGCGGTGGTGGCTAAGATCTTCCACCGAATCAGGCTGACCATGGGTGGCGAGGTACGCTGGAGAAGCTACTAGCGCCAGCGGCAACATGCCCAATGGCCGCGCATACACTCCTCTGTCAGTGGTATGCCCTGCTCGCAGGGCGAGGTCGAAGCCTTCGCGGATCAGATCGGCGTGCTGGTCACTGACCCCGATATCTAACGACAGGCGAGGATGGCGCGGCATCAGTTTTGCGGTAATCGGCCCCATCAGCGACCGGCTCAGATCGCTGGTCATACTCACACGCAGTCTGCCGGCCGCAGTCGACGGTCTGGCCAACACTTCCGACGCTTCTTCCAGGCCACGCACTAGTGCTGCCACGCGGCTGTAGTAGGCATTTCCCTCATCGGTCAGCGCGAAGGCGCGGGTGGAGCGATGGAATAGTTTCACACCGAGCCGCCCTTCGAGCCGCGAAATGCTTTTCGATATGGCGGACGGCGTGGTGCCCAGCAGACGTGCGGCGGCGGTGAACGAGCGGGCTTCTACCACGCGGACAAAGGCTGACAGGCCATGCAGGCGTTCTATAGACATCGTTGACAAACCGGCACAAATGAAGCGTCCATTGTAGGTCTTTCCACGCCGGACGACCCGTCATAGATTGGCATGCATATTCAACACACAATGTCGAGGCGCATCATGGGCAAGCTTGAAGGGAAGGTCGCTGTTATCACCGGCGGCAACAGTGGTATTGGGTTGGCGACGGCCAGGCGCTTTGTACAGGAAGGCGCCGCCGTGATAATCGTCGGCCGGCGGGCCGACGCCGTGGCGGAATCGGTGGTCGAACTGGGCCCGCGCGCCATTGGCCTGGCGGGCGATCTGGCCGATCTAGTTACGCATGACCGCGTGGCTGGGTTGGCGGCGCAACGGTTTGGCGGCGTAGACATCTATGTCGCAAATGCCGGCATGAACCAGATCACAACGTCCGATCGGGTCGGCGTCGAGGAGTATGACCTTCAGTTCGCCACCAACACGCGCGCAGTCTTTTTCGGGGTGCAGAAGATCAGCCCTCTGATGCGCAACGGTGGGGCGATCGTACTTGTCAGCTCGATTGCCACGGCCAAGGTGCTGGAGGGGCATGCGGTATATGCAGGTAGCAAAGCCGCCATCGAGGTTTTCGCGCAGAGCTGGGCGCTGGAGTTCAAGGCGCGGGGCATTCGCGTCAATGTGATAAGCCCCGGTCCCGTTGATACGCCGATACTTGCCAAGCTCGGTGTCGCGCCAGCGGAGCGTCCAGCATTCGAGGCCGCCATGGCCGGGAGCATCCCGCTAGGACGCCTGGGCCGCGCGGATGAAATTGCATCGGCGGCACTGCTACTAGCGAGCGGGGACGGCAGCTTTATCACAGGCGTAAATCTACGCGTGGATGGGGGCATTGCCCTCACCTAATCCGGGCCAGCATGAAAAACACCCCAAATGTTGGACGAATTTCCAACTATTGGGGTGCAGTTTAACAGGGGCGCCTTTTCGCGGGAAAGGAATCAGAGCGCCGCGTCCTTCAGCTTCTTCAGCGGGCGCACCTTCACCTTGACCGAAGCCGGCTTTGCGGCGAACCACTGGTCTTCGCCAGTGAAGGGATTCTTGCCGAAGCGCTTCTTGGTCGCCGGCACCTGGATGGCCGACACCTTGAAGAGCCTGGTAGCGTGAATTCACCCGCGCGTTTCTTGTGAACAGCGCTGACGATCGTGTTTTCGCGGTGGGCGAGGACAGTCTGTACGGTCTTCTTGTCGAGTTCGGTCTGCGCGACCAGGTGGGCGAGCAGGCTCGACTTGTTGAAGGTCTCCTTCAGCGGCTTCGCCACGGGAGGAAGGCTCGCAGCGCCGACCAAGCTGATCGCAGCGCGCATCACGCGCCGATAGAGTCGGCCGCCGGCGAGGAGGACCCTGCTGGCCCGACGCGGCCAGGCTACCTGCATGACGGACTGGTCCAACCTTGCCAAGAAGTCGTCTGCGCGGGCAGGCATCATCCGGAGATCGTAGGGGTTCAGGGTGTCCTCGAGAATCCGTGAAACCGTCTCCATCAGCCAACGACCCGCTACCGTTGAAGATCGAGTGCGGATTCAACTGGCCAACGCAACGGTCTGATGGAATCCTTCTGCCGGTGTGTCGAAACCTAGCGCTGTCGAGGGCGTTCATTGAGTGCGCCAATCATGCGAAATGCTCAATTCGACGCCGCGGCGCCACATTGTACTGCTGTCTATCGTTGACCGACCTGACTCCGATGTATGTCATGCGTGACGAACGGGGCGCTGTGGGTCGGCATGGCGAGCCATTCGGGATGTGCCAAAGTGCCTCGGATGTCGTCCAGGCCGCTATGCCAGTGTTCGCGCATGGTCAGCGGGCCGAACTGGAAGTCCTTGGCACTGCCTTCGAACGACTTGTCGCGATAGATCAGCTGGATGACGTTGCGGCGGGCATCGCAGGCATCTTCGGCTGCGCGCCGGTAGGCCTCGGTCTGGTGCTGTGCCGGCGGGACGAGGGCCAATACATCGCTGAGCAGGCGGCGGAAATTCTGCTGCTCGCTCATGTAATCGGTGATGAAGCGCGTGCGGCTGGAATACTGGATGTCTTTCTGCCGCGTGGCCACAGCCTGCAGCGTTTCCGGCAGCGCGCCCTGCGCGCTCCACAGGTCTACCTGGAAGATCAGTGCGTTGCGGCGGGGCCGTTCGCGCAGCAGCTTCGAGAGCGGCGTGTTCGATACCAGGCCGCCATCCCAGTAGTATTCGCCGTCGATCTCCACGGCCGGAAAACCGGGTGGCAAGGCGCCGGACGCCATGAAGTGCTCGGCGCGCAGCGTGGTGCGGGCGTTGTCGAAGTAGACGAAGTTGCCGGTGCGCACATTCACTGCACCTACCGATACGCGCATCGTTTCGTGGCAGTTGATGCGGTCGAAATCGGCAAATCGCTCCAGCGTGGCCTTCAGCGGCCGCGTGTCGTAGTAGCTTGCGCTATGTGTTCCCTCGGGCTGCGCGAAGCCTCCCGGCCACAATCGCGGCGAGAAGAAGCCGTTCTGGCCTTCCACCAGTGCGCGAGCGGCCTCGATGCCGTCGAACCAGATGCGCATGGCATCGGGCCAATGTCGCGCGCTGTCGGCAAGCATCTCGTACGGGAACAGGCTGGGCAGCCATGGTTGGCGGCAGATGTGCTGCCAGAACGCGCGCAGGCGCTTGACGCGGTGTTCGGGGGCGTTGCCGGCAATGATCGCGGCATTGAGTGCTCCGATCGAGATGCCTGCCACCCAGTTCGGCTCGATCCCGGCTTCTGCCAGGCCTTCGTAGACGCCGGCCTGGTAGGAACCCAGGGCGCCGCCGCCCTGCAGCACCAGTGCCTTGACGGCGTAGCCGCTGTCGATGGCGAGGCGTGCCGCTGCGGCACCGGAGGTGCCCTGCAAGTCCTGTGTTTCCTGATACATGTCTGCTCCTACCTGATCGGTTCTTGCGTGGCGCCCGCCGGCAATGCGCCGGGCGGGCGGGACGGGGCACGCAGCTATTGCATGAACCAGCCGTGGCTCACCACGAACGACTGGCCCGTGAGTGCGGTGGACGGGAACGCGCACAGAAACAGGGCGGTTTGCGCCACGTCGTCGGTGGTGGTGAACACGCCATCGACGGTGCCGCCTAGCATCACGCGGCGTACCACTTCTTCCTCGCTGATACCAAGTTCGCGAGCCTGCTCGGGAATCTGCTTGTCCACCAGCGGCGTACGCACGAAGCCGGGGCAGATCACGTGCGAGCGTACGTTGTGCTCGCCGCCTTCCTTTGCCACGACGCGCGCTAGGCCTAGCAGGCCGTGTTTGGCGGCCACATAGGCGCATTTGAGCGGCGACGCCTCGTGCGAATGCACGGAACCCATGTAGATAACCGTGCCGCCCGTCTTGGCGCGGTACATGTGGCGAAGTGCCGCGCGAGTGGTCAGGAACGCGCCATCCAGATGGATGGACTGCATGCGCTTCCAGTCGGAGAACTTGTACTCGTGCACTGGTGCGACGACCTGAATGCCGGCGTTTGAGACGAGAATGTCGACGCCGCCGAAACGCTCTGCGACGGCATCGGTGGCACGATCTACTGCGCCCTCGTCTGTGACATCCATGACCACGCCCATGGCGATGCCGCCTTCGGCCTCGATCGCACGGGCTACCATGACGGCGGCCTCTTCGTTGAGATCGGCCACGGCCACGGCCGCGCCTTCCCGTGCCAGCAGTTCCGCGATGGCCTTGCCAATGCCGCTGGCCGCGCCCGTGACGATGGCCGATTTGCCCTGAAGTTTCATGATCGTTCTCCGGAAATATAGGAAGGGTTACTGCTGCAGGTAGTCGAAGACCACTTCGCCAAGACCCAGCGTCAGGTCCGCTACGTAGTGTTTTGCGCCCAGCACCTCCAGCACGGGCAGCGAGGCCACCGGTGCCAGGGCATGCGGAAACAGCGAGAGCGCGGCAGGGCCGCTCCACGCGCCTTTGACGTCGACATCCTTGAGGAAATAGCAGACCAGTTCGCACACGCGCGCCGTGCCATCGACGTGCGGCAGGATCTTGAGAAGGTAATTGGGCGTGCCGGCAAGGGCATCGCGTAGCGGCGCGTTGGGGATGCACTGGTGCTTGTAGCCCATGGTGCCGGTGGCCACGCGCACGGGGCCGTAGTCGAGCGTACCCAGCAGCGTGTCCTTTTCGACCGACAGGCGCGGCGTCGCCAGCTTCTTCGGAAATCCCCAGATCTCGCGGCCGCCCGCCAGCGGCGGATGGTCGTCCAGGAACATCGAAAGCGTGTAGTTGCCTGGCCGGCCCTGATACGTCACCGGAATGACCTGGCCCGATTCCGTGTAATCCCCGAAGCCGGTGGAATCGGGCATGCGGATGAATTCGTAATGCACCACCGGGTCCGCGATGTCCAGCGGCTCCGGCACCACGGCGCGCAGCAGTGCGGGGTCGGTGCGGTACGAGATGATGAAGTACTCGCGATGCAGGAACCGGTACGGTCCCATCGGATAGGCGGGGCTTGTCAGCGGCGTGGCGTACGCGCGCGCCCGGATGGTCTGGATATCCATGTGGCGGCCTCCTGGATCGATGCCGTGCCGCGATGCCGTTGTCCCCATGACAGCGGGTCAGCGCGGACCGGAATCATTCTGGAAGGCCGGGCCGGGTCCGGCTATCACACGTGGGTATCGGGGCCGGAATCCTTACGTATGATCGGTAGCATCCTGTGGATCGTGGCGCGGCGTGCGCGTCATCCCGTTGCCGGTGATCGGCGAAAAAAAACCACGGCGGTTGCCGTGGCCATGATGCCTCGCAGGGGCCATGCCTCAATGCGTTGCGCGGTGATACCTGGCGACATACTTCGCCTGCGCGATGATATTGCCGTGCATCTGGTAGGCGACCAGCGCCGGACTGGAAGCCGGCATGACGTCGATGCTGGCGACGGAAAGTGCGGAGACGGTCACGACGTACCGGTGCGATGCCCCGGCAGGCGGGCAGGGCCCGCCGTATGCCGACGCGCCAAAGTCGGTCAATGTCTCGATGGCGCCGGCTGGCATGCGGGCGGCATGGCCCGACGCGCCCGTCTCGATCGACGAGACAGACGGCGGGATGTTGACGACGTTCCAGTGCGTCCATCCCAGGCCGCCGGTGGGTGCATCGGGATCGTGGACGGTCACGACGAGACTCTTCGTGCCGGGCGGAACGTGTGACCATGCAATGCGCGGCGATACGTTGTCGCCATGGCATCCAAAGCCGTTGAAGACCTGCGCGTTAGCAAAATGGCCGTGCCGATCGAGAGGATCGACGGCGACACTGAACGACTGGGAGAAGGCAACAGCAGGAATCAGCGCAAGAAGCGCCGTGGGCAACATCCTGTTGCGCCGAAGACTGTCCGATCGCATGATGGGTTCCTTTAAGAAGGTCGGTATGCCGTGGATACCGACAGATCCGCGCCACGGCGGCCAGCATCTGGAGCCAATGGCGCAGCTGATCTTAGGGAAGGACATCCGGCGCGAACAGGCCGGATCGGGGGCTCACAGTGTTGCCGCGCCGGCAACAATGCGATGCGCGCCGCTACAGCACCACGTCATGCGCGGGCGGGGCGTCGGCGAGGTCGCAAGGCTCGCCAAGCAGGTCCATCAGTTCACGTTCGATCTTGCGGCAGATGTGGGCCATGGGCACATCGTTGGCATTGCCTTCGAACGGATTCTCCGTGCTTTCGCCCACCTGCTCCAGCGCCAGGTACATCCACGAGATCATCGTGCTGAACGGAATCACCAGCCAGATCATGTGGCCATGCATCATGCCGGTCACGCTGGCATTGAGCTTCTCGAACTCGGTGAGGATGCCAAATGGCAGCAGCAGGCAGAACGTGCGGACGAACAGCTTGTTGATGACCGCATATTGCCGGGGATACGGATAGTCCTTGATGCGCTCCGCACGGCCCTGCTGGTGGAAGAAACCCCGGATCGCCCCGCCCAGTTCCATATAGAACCCGTTGGCGATCTCGCCGGCTTCGAGCAACCGCTTGATCGTGGCGGACTGGATGCCCAGCAGTCGGGTCGTCTTGCATGGCGCCTGCATGACGGCATCGAACTCGGCCGGCGGCAGATAGCGCGCCAGCACCTGCGGTAACGGCGTCTCCCATTCGGGGATCTGGTAATACTTGCGGAATTCGACGTTCGATTGCTTGCCGGCGTTTTCCCATATCCGCGGGGTGCGCAACTGATAGCGCAGCGCGGTGAGCCACGCGCAATGCCGCAAGATCAGCGCGCGGCCAGCCGGATGCCCGCTCAGGAAGTCGCGGCTCATCACGCCAAGACAGCGGCTGCCATTGAGTATTTCGGTCCAGATCTGCTGGGCTTCCAGCGCACGGCTATAGGTCTGCACGTTGCGGAAGCCCACGATGAAGGATGTGGCCGTACCCAGCAGCACCACTACCGGGATCGGAATCGTCAGCCATTTCAGCCCGAGAAACTGAAACAGGACGACGGGCAGCGCGGCACAGGCCAGCGAGGCGTAGATCTGCCGCCTCGACCAGAAGGTGAGCTCGGCTATTGAGTACGATTTCCCCAGGTGCATGCGCGGCTCTCACGGCGATGTGGCAGGCATGAGCGCACTGCCGGGTCTTGTGGCGGCCCATCATGCCAGAAACAGGGCTGCCCAGCGGCTCAGGCGCGCGCCGCCTTCACCATCGCCCGCAGCGACAAACCGATCAGATCGCCCGCCGAAGGGCCGGCGTGGAATTGCAGCGCGATACCGAACGTCAGTTCCATGACGAGCGCGCCGAGTTCGAGCGGGGTGGCCGGCGCGTGTCCAGGCGGAAAAAGCTTCGTCACGACCATTCCGACCTGGGTCCACTGGTACGTGAACATTTCGGTATGACGCCTGGTGAGCGCCGCATCCAGCTTGGCGTGCCGGATCAGGTCGAGTATCAGTGAACGCGGACCCGGTTCGCGGGACGTCTCTGTCGCCCATGCGCAGATGGCCGTCATCAGCGCTTCGGGATCGTCGATGCCCAGCACCGCGCGCTCCAGTTCCGCCACGTCGCTAGAGCTGGCGTCTTCCACGTACTGAAGAAAGATGTCTTCCTTCGACGTGAAATTCGAATAGAACGCGCCCTTGGTGTACCCCGCCTCGTCCACGATGCGGTCAATCGAGGCGCCGCCCAATCCTTCGCGTGCAAACACCTTGCCGGCAGCCGCCAGCAACTTCTCGCGCGTCAATGCGCGGCTTTCCTGTCTCGTCAAGCGTGCCATCGATAGGGGTTCCTGGACCTTGGGGACAAAACAAACGGCTGGACAAATGATCCAACGAGATACAGAATGGTATTCGAATACCAAATAGTATGTCAAATGTAACGATGAACTCACCTGAACGCGTGTTGGCCCGCGAGATAGACCCAGGCGACGCCCGGAAGGGCATCGTATATGTCGTCGACGATGACGAGTCCATGCGCCTGGCCATCGACCGCCTGCTGCGATCGGAGGGCCTGCATGTGGAGACGTTCGCGTCGACGCAGGCGTTTACAGCTTTCCCGAAGTACGACGCGCCCAGTTGCCTGATCCTCGATGTCCGCCTGCGCGGTGAAAGCGGGCTGGCGTTTCAGGAACACATCGCCCGCAGCGGTGGCCATATGCCGATCGTGTTCATCACCGGCTATGGCGACATCGCCATGACCGCCCGCGCCATGAAGGCCGGTGCGGTGGACTTCCTGGCCAAGCCATTCCGCGACCAGGACATGCTCGATGCCGTGGCGAGTGCCCTGGCGCGCGATATCGGTCGCCTGGCCGCCGAGCACGCGAACGCCAGCGTGCGGTCTGCCTATGCGTCGCTGACGCCGCGGGAGCGCGATGTCATGGTGCGAGTGGCGGTGGGCCAGATGAACAAGCAGATTGCGGCGGATCTTGGCATCAGCCTGGTCACGGTCAAATGTCATCGCGGCCAGCTCATGCGCAAGATGGGCGCGCGGTCGGTGGCGGACCTGGTCAGGAAGGCGGAGTTGCTGAACCTGGCCCCGCCGTCTGCGACGTAGTCACCCGCCATCCGTCCCGCGCGTATGCCGTCATCCACAGGTATGACGTTCCCCTGCCAAGGTAGCAGCCGCGGCCAGCTCCGCGAAGAATGGTGGATCGGCGCCGCACGCGGCACAGTATGCGCATGCGGAGTCAAGGGGTCGCGGTTGGCGGCCATGCCGGCGCTCCGCGGCATTGGCCATCATCGGCCTGGAGTCATCGATGACACAACTGGATATCTCGCAACGTGCGTTCCGTGCCGGCGTACCGAACCGCCTGGACGCCTTGTCGAACTGCCTCGCCGCCAACTACGCGGGCATCCTCGCCTTCATGGCGGTTGCTACCGAAGGCAGTTTTGCCCGCGCCGGAGAGCGGCTCGGCGTGGGCCGTTCCGCGGTCTCCCGCAGCGTGCAGCGGCTGGAAGATTCGCTCAGCACGCGGCTGTTCCGGCGAACCACCCGCAGCACGAGCCTGACGACCGAAGGAGAACGCTTCTTCGCGCGTTGCAGCGTCGGTGTCACCCAGATCGTGGGCGCGGTCAACGACATGCTGGATCTTCGCGACGGTCCGCCGCGCGGCCAGCTGCGTGTGGCCTCAAGCGCGGGCTTCGGCCGCAACGTGGTGGCACCGTTGCTGCTGAAATTTTCCGACGCCTATCCCGATATCGCCGTCGAGCTTGTGCTGGACGACAAGCCGGCCGATTTCGGGCCCGGGCGCTTCGATGTCGTCTTCCGTGACGGCCACCTTGAAGACTCCAGCATCATCGCCAAACAGCTGGTGCCGATGGCGCGCATGGTCTGTGCCGCGCCGCGCTATGTGCAGGGCCGGGGCCTGCCCGCCACCCCCGACGCGCTGGCGCAGCACGACGGCATCAACCAGCGGCTTTCCACGGGCGGCCTGCAACCGTGGGAATTCCAGATGAAGGGCCGCACGGTATCGCAGCTGCCGGCATCGCGGCTGACGTTCAACGATGCGGGCCTTGTGCTGCGCGCCGTGCTCGACGGCCGGGGCATCGCGCAGATGCCGGTTCACTAGGTCTGGCGCCATGTCGCGCGCGGCGAGCTGGTTGCGGCATTGATGCCGTACGCGCCGCACGACGGCGGCCATCACATCTGCTATCCATGCCGCCAGCATCTGCCCGCGCGCAGCCGCGCGTTTATCGACTTCATGACCGAGGCCATCCGTGCGCTGGACCTCGCGGGCGAACGCGATGCAACGTGGACGATGACGCAGCCGTGATGCCTGGCCTGGCGCTGCGACACGCGCCGGTTTTGGCGGTGCGGCGGCGGGTCCGCCTATCGGGCCAGCGCGCGCATCAACGCCTGGCGTTCCACAATGCCCAGGTAAGCCCCATCCGCCGTCATGACCACCGGCTCGGCAGGGTGGCGATTCGCCACGGATGCCAGCAGCCGCGCCGCCTCGGCAGCGTCCGCATCGACACACAGTACGCAGGCACGATGCGACACGAACTGCAGGCAGGACTGGCGATCGATCCACGCGCTGTAGCACGGCAGTCCACAACATCTGCAACCAGGTCGCGGCAGATGATGCCGATGGGCGCAGGGCCGTTCAGCACGACGACGGCCTGGTCGGCGGGATGCCTGGCGAAGATCCGCAACACGTCGCCCAGGCTCGCCGAATATTGCACGCCCGGGATGCACCGGGTGATGCGCTTCAGCACAGGCAAGGCGGTCATGGTTTGGCTCCCGAAAGTCGTTACCGTATCGCAAGGACGAGCGGTTTCACCACCGCAAGGGAAGCGTCGTCGCAATATAAACGGACAAGTTGGCAGTGTATTTAGCGCGGGGATTTGTCACAATGCGTCTAGGTGCGCAACACCGTTTCCAGAAAGACGCCAATTGGCGCCTGGGATTGCGAAGTGGCAGGAAGCCGATGCCAAGTGCATGGTCTGTTGAAGCTGTGAGCGGTGCAGAACAACCCTAAACGGGCTAGATTGAAATGTCGTACCTCTCGGCGAGGATGGAACGCGACATGATGCCCTGTGAGAAGCGCCGCAGCTAGATCCGTCTGCGAAGGCGGGGGCCAATCTCCTTGAAGCCATCATTCAGGCTGCGCGAAGATCGATAGTAACCGAACACTAATTCACGTCTCAATTGGACAGGTACGTGTGGCCGAAGTTTGTCTGACCCCGGTCATTCAGGGCACTGGGGGCGGAGGACCGACATTGGCCGGACCCCGTCGTCGACCCACATTCACAGGCTAGGTCCAGCTCAATCGGCGGTTCGCGACCCTGGGCGGGCCCTTCAGCTTTTCCGACAGCGGGCCGTTCAACGACGCATCGAAGCCTGTCGGGGAACATTTCCTCAACGACATCTATCCCTCTTTGCTGCCCTTCCTAAATGCTAATCGGGTCCAGGTCACGCCCGTGTTCCGATTCACTTGCTGAATGGACTCGGTACGGAGATCGAGCACGGGTTGCAAGCCTTCGATGCGAGCGAGTTGGATAGTCTCTTCGGCTGAAACGGCAAACATGCAACGGCCTTGGGGAACGGGCCCATGCCGCAGAGACATGATCAGAACGCCACCATCGCTCACAAGTGAAGTTACGTTCGGCATCGCACGCCGCCGCATCTCTTCATCAAGATGCATCCAGACGGCTGTTAGCATCACTACGTCAAATGTCTCCTTCCTCGAAAGAAGGATAGTAAGATCGGGGAGGCTGTCATTGATCCATTCAACCCGCGACGAAGGATGCAACTCGATTCCGGCAGCGCGCAGTTCGTCGACTGGCTCAACCGCTACGACGGTGTGACCCATAGCCGAAAACGCCGCCGCATCCGTCCCCACTCCTGAACCAACGTCGAGAATCCTTGACGGGATCTCTGGTATGAGGTGCAGGACTGGCTTGTGTTGGTCAGCAAAGGGGATGTTCTGCCATTGCTTGACAATATGCTCTGCATTCTCGGCGTAGCCTTCTGTGCCGCTCACCTTAATGGACATCCACTACGCCTGAAATTTCATTAGTCAGGGAGTTTGCCAGATTGTCGCCAACCTAGAGGGAATGAGTCTACCTACGTGGCCATGGCCTGCCGCTCCAGAGACGACTTGCGACCCGAAGCTGCCGATCGACTGAACATTTCCGAGAGGCCGGTTTGAGGTCGCTAACAGTCTTTGTCCAGATTGTTGTCTCGATCTATGCGCGCTGTGGCCACCTCGGGATATCCCTAGGGGCGAACTGGTTGCCTGCCGCCGTAACTGCACTTCATAATTACAAAACGCATACGATGGCTGACTGTCTCGAAACAAATACATTACATGCTGAGACGTTCGCCAGTTTTTTTTGAGATGTATTGCACTGTATCGTCACAAAAAGCTAAAGGAGATTGTAATGGGGGCCTGGACTCGATCATTCGCACTATTCAAAGCCGTGATCTTGGTGATGCTGGCAGGTTCTGCCTGGGCATTGGATACAGCAAAAATCATGGTTCCTGGTGCACCGGGAGGGGGCTATGACCAGACCGCCCGGACGCTGGGTAAGGCATTGCAGGAGGCAGGGCAAGCGAAGGGCGCAATCTACGAGAACAAACCGGGTGCAGGCGGCACGCTAGGTTTGGCTCAGTTCGTGAATAGCAGCAAGGGGGATGCGAATGCCCTGTGTGTAATGGGCGCGATCATGGTGACGGGAGTGGTCCAGAACAAGCCGCCGATCACCCTTGCCAACGCTACACCGATCGCGAAGCTCTTCACCGAGTACAACGTCATTGCAGTCAACAAGGCTTCGCCATTTCAGTCGATGGCTGACCTCATGACTGCGTTCAAAAAAGACCCGGCCTCGATCAAGTGGGGTGGCGGTTCCAAGGGGTCCACCGACCATATCGGTGTCGCCGAACTGGCACGTGCGAGCGGCATCCCGGCCAACAAGATCAACTACATCCCTTTCGGCGGCGGTGGCGAGGGCACGGCGGCAATGCTTGGCGGCCATATTTCCGTCATTACTGGTGGCTACTCCGAGCTTGCCAAGTACATCCAGGCAGGACAAATGCGCGCCTTGGCAGTAACGTCCCCGACTCGACTGCCCGATGTATCGGCTCCTACGTTGAAGGAGCAGGGGATCGATGTGGTGATCGGCAACTGGCGCGGCGTCTATGGCGCCCCTGGTCTGACGGCGGAGCAGCAGAAGGCGCTTGCCGATGCGGTGGTGATGGCCACGAAGTCCAAGGTCTGGCAGGCCGCAGTGAAAGACAATCTGTGGACCCCCGACGTGCAGACTGGCGAAGGCTTCTCTAAGTTTGTTGAAGGTGAGCATTCTCGGCTCCGGACCACTCTTGCCGAAGTTGGCCTGATCTGATGACGCCTCGTATCCAAGCGTCGCAGCTCGCGATTGGTGCTTCTCTCGGCTGCATCGCACTCGGTTTGGCGGTCGGCGCGTCGCGCTTTCCCGCGGATGCGGGTTTCTCTGTCATGGGTCCCAGTGTCGTGCCGTTAGCGATCGCGACATTCGCAGGGGTTCTCTCCATTGGCTTGCTACTCCAGGCGGTGACAGGCGGCTTCCGGAACATGTCGGTCGACGCGTACGCCTCAGGCGGTGCCCGTTGGGGAGTGGCATGGGTGTCCGCTGGGCTAGTTTTGAATGCCTTCCTGATCGATCGAATCGGCTTCGTGCTTGCGGGCACGCTCCTATTCGCTCTCGCTGCCCGAGGATTCGGCAGTCGGCGATGGGTCACCAACATCGTGGTGGCTGTTTCTGTCGCCTTGCCCGTCTATTGGGCGTTCGGTATGGGACTCGGCGTCTCGCTGCCACGCCTGCTCAATCAATGGATCTAGCGATCGACTAACGCTGGGCCAAATCTGGCGCAGCACTTTCCGGACCACCATGAGTGAACTATCGACTGCCCTGATACAGGGCTTTGGGGCGGCGCTCGCCCCTATGAATCTGCTTTGGGGCTTTCTGGGTTGCCTCCTCGGGACTGCCGTAGGCGTTCTTCCCGGTATTGGGCCCGCGCTGACCGTCGCAATGCTGTTGCCTGTGACCGCCTCGCTGGAACCGACCAGCGCGCTGATCATGTTTGCGGGTATCTATTACGGTGCGATGTTCGGCGGCTCCACGACTTCGATCCTGCTCAACACGCCAGGGGAGTCCGCGTCCATGGTCACGGCCATGGAGGGAAACCTAATGGCCAAGCACGGACGCGCGGGGCCTGCCTTGGCTACCGCGGCAATTGGTTCATTTGTGGCGGGTACGCTCGCAACGGTCGGCCTGACGTTGTTTGCCCCGACGGTTGCGGAGTTTGCGCTTCGGTTCGGACCTGCGGAGTACTTTGCCATTCTCGTGCTGGCATTCGTGACGGTGTCGGCAGTACTTGGCGCGTCGATGCTGCGCGGGTTGGCCAGTCTCGCCATCGGCCTGTCCATCGGCCTGATCGGCATGGATTCCATCTCCGGCATCGCTCGGTACACCTTTGGCATTCCCGAGCTTGTCGACGGCATTGAGGTGGTCCTGGTCGCCGTCGGCTTGTTTGCTGTCGCTGAGTCGCTCTACTCACTCCTGTACCCGCAAGCTGCCGACAGCTCCATGAACCGGATGACGTCCCTGTGGATGACTAAACAAGACTGGCGCCGGTCTTTCCCTGCTTGGCTGCGGGGAACGGTGATTGGATTTCCGTTCGGTTCTATCCCTGCTGGCGGCGCGGAGATTCCGACGTTCCTCTCATACGCACTCGAAAAGCGCTTGTCGAAATCTCCAGCAGAGTTCGCTGCGAACAAGGGTTGCGGCGCGATTGAAGGAGTCGCTGGTCCCGAGGCTGCGAACAACGCCACCGCAACGGGGTCGCTGGTGCCCCTCTTGACCCTGGGCATTCCCACATCCGCCACCGCGGCGATCCTGCTCGCGGCTTTTCAGAACTACAACCTGCAGCCGGGCCCGTTGCTTTTCCAGACATCACCAGAGCTTGTCTGGGGCCTGATCGCGTCCCTCTACGTGGGCAACGTCATTCTGCTGGTGCTCAACTTGCCCCTCGTGCGCGTCTGGGTGAAGTTGCTGGCCATACCGCGCCCGTATCTCTATGCCGGCATCTTGCTCTTTGCCTCGATCGGCGTGTACGGCATGCGCCAGTCCTGGTTCGACCTCCTGCTGATGTTCACCATTGGTTGGATGGGGGTGCTCCTGCGCAGGTTTGATTTCCCCGTCGCCCCGGTCATTGTCGGGATGATTCTCGGACCCATGGCGGAGAAACAGTTGCGCAATGCGCTTTCGATCAGCCAAGGGGACTGGCTGACAATCCTGACCCAACCCATCGTAGCAGCGGTCTTCGCGACGACCGCACTGATCCTGCTCGTGCCCGTTGTCCTCCGGCGCAAAGGAATTCGGTTGTCCGAGGACGACTAACAATAAACCAACCCCAACTACAACGGAGGAACAATGAAGAGAAATTTGCACCATGCATACACCATGACGTCGTTGGCGCTCGGCTGCAGCATCGCGCTGATGTCGTCTCCTGCATTGGCGCAGTCGTCTGTCACGCTCTATGGTTTGATCGACACGAACATCGAGTTTTCAAACCACAACGCGAAAGACGGAAAGTCTGCCGCATCCGGGCTCGGCAACGCCATTCGCATGAATTCGGGCGGCATGAACTCGTCCCGTTGGGGGATCCGCGGTAAGGAGGATCTTGGCGGTGGGCTGAAATCCTTCTTCACGCTCGAGAGTGGCATTGACTCCGACACCGGCAACTCGTCCGATGGCCGATTGTTCGGCCGCCTTGCGTTTGTTGGGCTCGAGAGCCAGTACGGGCAAGTGGCCTTGGGTCGCCAAACATCTTCGATGTATGACCTGGTGCTACCCCACGACCCGATGGGCTATGCGCCGCAGTACTCGTGGGTGACCAGTACAGGGTCCTCGCCGTCCACCGGCTACAAGACAAGGCTGGACAACACTGCGAAGTACACCGGTGTCTTCGGCCCAGTGACCACTATGGCGCATTACAGTCTCGGCGAGCAGGTCGGTGGCAGTCAGGTCAATGCGGCGTTCGGTGGCGGCGCCCGCTATGACAACGGGCCAGCAAGTGTCGGTGTCGTCTATGACCAAGGCAACGGCGCGCTGACGACCACGGGTGTCTATTCGAAGGCGCGGGACGTGACGGTATCGGGCGCGTATGCAGTGGGTAATGCCACCCTGTTAGGCGGCTACCGATGGTATCAAATGAAGCCGGCGACCGGTGCGAGCGTTCGCAGCGACCTTTGGTGGGCCGGTGTCCGCTATGCATTGACGCCTGCATTCCGTCTGACTGGAGCCGTCTACTACGAGGACAAAAAGGAGACCGCTTCCGACCCGATGATGTTTCTCGTCCAGGGTATGTACTCGTTCTCGAAGCGTACGAGCGTTTATACGACCGTGGCATACGCACGCTCGAAAAAGAACGGTGACGGAACCTTCACGCCAGTTGGCGTGATGCGCGCCGGGGATCGTACACCCGTCGCAAACACTCAACTCGGCGTGACGATGGGTATCCAGCACCGGTTCTAGGAAGTGCAGATCGTCAAATTGGGAATCGATTCTTCATGAGGCACTTATACGGCCGCAAGTACTGCGGTCGTTTTTTTCATTAGGGCTTCGTACGTCGGTGCGTCAGAGCGTAACAAAAGCCACGCAAGTTGGGCTGCCCGTACTGGCGACTTGCTGGGAGGCGCCCAGCGGGCTTCGGCATGAAGCGTCATGGATTGGAAAGATGCGGATAGTATCCGACCCTTCATGCGCAACAACCAGACAATCCTGCGCCGGGCCGAGCGTGATGAATCTCGGAATCTTCCCGTCGCAGGGCACCCATCCCGTCAATTGCGGTATCCCGGTCGCCGGAGCGATGGCTAACGTCGACAGCGTTTCGTGCCCACGGTTGCTGACGAACAGGCGTTCGCCAGCCCGGTCCAAAGCGATACCTGCGGCCTGGTTGTGTCCCTTAAAGCCACTTGGCAGCAAGTCCGACGTGCCAATGAGTTCGCAATCCGCTTCGTCGAGTTGGTAGGTAGCCAGCGTTGAGTCCAGCTCGTTGACGATGTAGAGCAATGGGCGAGATGGGTGAAGGATCCCGTGGCGAGGGCCGGCACCCGGGAGAGCCGGAACGCGCCAAACGGAATCCTGCCGCCAGGCTCTGCGGGAGTCGTCGAACTCGGCGAACCAGATGGCGTCGGTCCCCTTGTCAGGGAAGACAAAGCGGTCTGTGCCGGGCAAGCGCAATACCTGATGGGGGTGCGGGCCACGCTGCTCGCCAGCGTTGGGCCCAGGTTGGCCCGTGAATTGGAGGGTGCTCGCAACAGGTCCCAGATGGCCGTCGTCCATGACAGGAAGTGCAACGGCCGTTCCCGTCGCGTAGTTCGCGACCACAAGGTTGGTGCCTGACTGGGTCAAGCAAAGGTGGACGGGATTGGTGCCCTGAGTGGATTGGGTATTCAACTTGGTCAGGGAGCCGTTGGCCTCGTCAATGCGAAACGCGCTGACCTCACTTTCGTCGCCATGCACGCAGAAAAGACGAAGTCGCTCTTGGTCGACCAACAAATACGATGGATTGACCAAACCAGCGACGCTCTGTCGGTGGGTCCACCTTCCTTCGCAGTCGAGGACGAACACCTCAATCCCCTGGCCTCGTGCATTGCGTTTGGCCGTCGTGCGGCAACCCGTGTAAGCAATCGTTGGCATGTCTCCTCCTGATCTGCGCTCGTATTAACGGTGCGCGTAAGTGCATTTATAGAGTCTGAAAGGCAATAAACGAGGCGACAACTGGGCGGCAAGGGTAAGGAATCTGTGTGCCATTCATCGTTTTGGAAGACGAGGCGGAGCGGATATCACCTATGTAAACCCTAGATATGCCAGATTTAGTGGATAAAGGGGCACGCAAATCGCATTCAACAGCAACGAAAGAGTTGTCACTCGTTTTTATGCATTCTATGATCATAAAAAGCGATATGTAAACAAGGTCGAATAGGAGACAACACATGACTTCCGTGCCCAATCAACGACGTCGGGCTCTCATGCAGGGCATCTTGGCAGCGCCGCTGGCCGGTATTGCATCGATGTCGCCGCGTCTTGCGATGGCAGAGAGCGCCTTTCCCTCGAAACCCATTACTTTCATCGTGCCGCAGGCGGCTGGCGGTGGCGCGGATCTGCTGTGCCGGACGGTCCAAGGCAAAGCTCAGGGATTGCTTGGCCAGCCGATCGTGATCGACAACCGGCCAGGCGCTGCCGGGAACATCGGAACGGTCCTTGGCGCCCGTGCTGCGCCCGACGGCTACACAATGACCTTCGTCAACCTGTCCACAATGGCCCTGAACCCGCACCTCTACTCACGGCCGGGATACTCAGTGAGCGATTTCGATCCCCTGGTGTGGATGGCATCCGTAGCTAACATCCTGGTGGTCAATCCGAATGTGGCGGCAAAGAATCTGCAGGAATTCATTGCCCTGGCAAAGTCCAAGCCCGGCAAGCTCGCATACAGTTCCGCCGGCAACGGAAGCGGCAACCACCTCGGCGGGGAGATGCTCAAGTCGCTGGCAAAGATTGATCTTGTCCATGTGCCCTACAAAGGCGGCGCGCCGGCGGTCGTCGCTGTGCTCGGGGGCGAAGTGGATGCGTGTATTGCCGATCCCCTGGCCGCGCTACCGCACATCAAGTCCGGCAAGTTGCGGGCCTTGGCTGTCACGTCGGCAAAGCGGGCCAGTGCCTTGCCCGACGTACCAGCCATGGCAGAAGCTGTCCCGGGATACGAGGCGACTTCCTGGGCGGGGGCAGTTGTGCCGAAGGGGACGCCCGCGGCGGTAAGCCAAAAGTTAAGCCAGGCGATTCTGGCTGGGCTGAAGGATCCCGAGAACGCCAATAAGCTGCGGAGCCAACTCTACGAGCCGACGGCAGCCGGCGGCGCTGAATTCGCTGCCCTGATTCGCAAAGAAAACGACAAATGGTCGAAGCTAATCCAGCAGTTGGGGATGCGCATTGACTGATCCGGCGGAAGCGTGGGCGATTGACGGCTGTCATGGCAAAATGCCATTTGAATCCATGACGCCGGGTGCCCAACATGACTCGGTGGTCCTACTCCTAACCGCCGGTCGAACCATGAACCTCTCTCAACTGCAAACTCGCGTGGCGCGGGAAATCGTTGCCTTGGCGCGCCTGGACGCGCTTCGCGCCGGCGATCACCTTGCGGAGAGTGTTCTGGCCGACCGGATCGGCGTGTCGCGGTCACCGGTTAATGTTGCACTGCGGTATCTCGTCGAGGTTGGCGCAGTTGTACATGACCACAACCGCGGCTTCTTCCTGAACAAGGACGCTATCGATCTGTCAGCGATCGCTCAGGAGCTTTCACAGGAGCCAGATGATCCGCTGCACCTGAAGATCGCGGAAGACCGGTTAAGCGGTGCGCTGCCGGACTTTGTGACCGAAGCCGACATGATGCGGCAATACAATGTGGCGCGCAGTGCCTTGCGCAAGGCGCTATCCAAAATCCAGGAGGAGGGCTGGGTCGAACGCTCCATCGGGCATGGCTGGACATTCTTGCCAATGATCGACTCGGCGCAGGCCTACGAGGAAAGCTACCTCTATCGGACCGCCTTGGAACCCACGGGTCTTTTGAGCCCGTGGTTTCGTGCTGACCCTGTCGAGCTTGCCTCCCTGCGCCGCCAACAGCGTGCAATTGTGGAAGGCGGGTACAAGACGATGACACCGATCGAGCTGTTCGAGTCCAACAGCCGATTTCATGAAACGATTGCCAAATGGTCAGGCAACCGCTTCCTGGTGCAATCGATCAAGCGGATGGACTCGCTACGACGACTTATCGAGTACGGACAAGCCAAAGACCGCAAGCCGCGGCAGGAGCAGGCGATCGAACACTTGGCCATCCTTGATGCCATTGCCGCGCAGGATAACTTGAAAGCGGCGGGGCTGATGCGGGAGCATCTTGAAGGTGCCCGTCAGCGAAAGGTTCGCAGCAAGTCCGTATTCAAAAGCGCTGCCTGACCGCGGGGCGCGCTCGAACGCCTATTGTTGTTTCTTTCCTCAAAGAGCAATTCGCGGGCCCCTTGGCTCAGCATTGCTCTTCCTTACTCCTTGGCTGCCTGCGCCGGTGCCCAAGCGCACCCTTCGTACTGAGGGTAGGCCGTCCTCCTGAACGGTCCGACCGTACTCCCTGTTTCAGCAAAGAGCGTTAGGTGTCACTGCCGAGGCTGAAAAGCGTTCTATAAGCCAATCCCAGCATCGCCATGGCCCCTGCAAGGTTCGCCAGCAAACTGCTGTCGTCATCTCCATTTTTGTCGCATAGAGTGCATTTTTCGGCGATTTTTCCGTTCCTGTAATCCCTTTGAAAGCTTTATCCATCAACGCCTTCGGGTAAACGCCTAAGTTTTCTTCTTTGCATTCTGTGATCACAAAAAGCTATACTTCGATCAACCAAGCACAGTCGCAAATGAGGTTTGCGACAGCGCGGGATGCAAAGCGTTATCGCTCTGCGTCGCGACTCTTCCCCACGCAGCCAGCTCATTTGCAGCCGACCGCAAATCCAGATCGGAGACAAAGCATGACCAACAAGACCCCTTCCGGCGCCGTTCTTCTGAAGCCCGAAACGCTGCCGACGCATGAGCGTGGCGGTGGCGCACGTACTACGCCACTGGTGTCGCGTGAGCTGGGCACAACCAGCTTCATCACCGGTTACACGTCGTTCGATGGTGGTGTCGAAATCCCCTTCCACAGCCATAACTGCCAAGAGAGCGTCGTTCTGATGGAAGGCGAGGCGATCCTGGATATCGATGGCCTCGAGTACCGTCTCAAGGCCCACGACGTCACGTTCATCCCGCCGAACGTCAACCACCGCTTCCGCAACGTGTCGAAGACCGAGCCGATGAAGATCATGTGGATCTACGCGACCGTCGACGCGACGCGCACTCTGACCGAAACGGGAGCCACGAACCCGGTCTCGGCAGAACACGGCAAGCGCTGATCGCGCAACGCCAATAGCTCCATCTCGGGTCTGCGGCGAATAGCTGCAGATCTTGCAGCGCGAGGAAGCGACCCAGATTAAGCTGGGGCGAAGGGCTCGTGCGCCCTCAAAAAATGTGACCGGCCGCCGAGCAGATGTCTCGTCAGTCCCCACAGGCTCAGTAGCAAGTCATACCCGCCTGCCGGTCCAGACAACGACGCGAGACAACGATGTTGGTAATTCTCGGTTTCGGCATGATTGCCGCATTCATGACCCTGATCATGGCCAAGCGGCTCACGCCGGTGGCAGCGCTCATCCTAGTGCCGATCGTCTTTGGGCTGATCGCTGGCGGGGGGCTCGACCTTGGGCAGTCGATCATCAAGTCCATCAAGACTGTGGCGCCGACGGCATGCCTGCTCTTCTTCGCCATTATTTACTTTGGCATGATGATCGACGTCGGCATGTTCGACCCGCTCATCAAGCTAATCTTGCGATTTGTCCACAATGATCCGGTACGCCTTGCGATTGGCACGGCGCTCCTCACCGCCATTGTGTCGCTCGACGGCGACGGCTCGACGACGTTCATCATCGTTACTTCAGCCTTTCTGCCGATCTACCTCCGACTGGGCATGAACCCATGGGTACTGACGTGTATCGCTGCGACAGCCAATGGCATCTTCAATACGGTGCCGTGGGGCGGTTCCACGGTACGCGCTGCGGCGGCGCTCAAGCTCAATCCCGTGGACATCTTTGTGCCGATGGTGCCGGCGATCTTTGCAGCCGTATGCGCGTTATTGTTTCTCGCATACGTGCTGGGCCGGGCGGAGCGTGCGCGGCTCGGAATTCTCGCCATTCAACCTGACTCTGGCCTGCTGGGTTCTGGAGCCCGGCGGTCCGCGGCTACGTCCGCTTCGCCGAGCTTCGGTGGCGCGCAACCAGGTGCCATGACCATGCCCCATCCTGGCGCCATGGCCTCCATGCGTGTAGACGCATCCGTTGCCTCGTCGCGCAATGATGAAGATGAATTCTCCGCACCTTTTGCGAACGACGGACACATCCTCAAACGTCCCCATGCGCGTCCCCGCCTGGTTTGGATTAACACGCTCCTGACGCTGGCTGTTATGACGCTCCTCGTTGTCGAGGTGGTCCCTTCGCCGGTGGTCTTTCTTCTTGGTGTGGCCGTCGCGCTGGTCATCAACTTTCCCCGCGTAGCGGACCAGTCTGAGCAGATCAAGTCCCACGCTTCGAGCATCGTCGGTGTGGTCGGCATGGTGTTTGCAGCGACCGTGCTCACCGGTGTTTTAAGCGGAAGCGGGATGGTTGAAGCCATGGCCAAGTGGCTTGTGGCAATCATCCCAGCGTCCTGGGGACCCCACTTGGCTATTGTGACTGGCGTCATCAGCATTCCGATGACCTTCTTTACTAGCAACGACGCTTTCTACTTTGGCGTGCTGCCGATTCTCGCAGAGACGGCCTCGCACTACGGCATCTCGGCCGTGGAGATGGCGCGCGCTGCAATCGTTGGGCAACCTCTGCACCAGTCCAGTCCGCTTGTTCCGTCCTTCCTTCTGCTTGCAGGTCTCGCCAAGGTTGAGCTTGGTGAGCACGCCAAGAAGACCATCTGGCGCGCCGTTGCGGTTGGCTTGGTGATGCTGATTGTGGGCGGATTGACCGGCGCCTATCCCATCTAACCGGCTTGATCGCAATTCGACAAACGTACATCGCACTATCTGGAGATTGACATGCCAACCACCGTTCACGCCGAAGCACTAACCCGTTTCGGGACCACGGTTCTCGAATCCTTCGGTGTCCCAACCGAAGACGCGCACCTGCTGGCAGATAGCCTGGTGGTCGCGGAACTCTGGGGCCACTCCTCGCACGGCATGCTCCGCCTGCCCTGGTATGTCGAGCGCCTGCGCAGCGGCGTGATGACCGCCATCACAAAGCCAGAGATAGTGATGGACGGCGGCGCGGTCACTATCATGGACGGTCATCATGGCATTGGCCAAGTACTGTCGGCAAAGGCCGTCGAACTAGGCATTGGTCGGGCTCGCCAGCATGGCATCAGTGCGGTGGGCGTCCGAAACTCGAACCACTTTGGCACGGCAGCTTACTTCACGCGCATGGCGGCCAAGGAGGGCTGTGTGGCGATCCTCGCCACAAACGCCAGTCCAGCCATGGCTCCGTGGGGCGGAAAGGCCAAGAGTATCGGCACGAATCCCTGGTCCATCGCGGCGCCTGCTGGCAGCCATGGTGTCGCAGTCATGGACATTGCGAACACCGCCGTGGCTCGCGGAAAGATCTATCTTGCAGCGGAGCGCGGCGTCGAGATTCCGAATACCTGGGCTGCAGACGAAAACGGCGTACCGACGACCGATGCCAAGGAAGCCATTCACGGCCTGATTCTGCCGATGGCGGGGCACAAGGGCTACGTCATCTCGTTCATGATGGACGTCCTCGCCGGCGTCCTGACCGGCAGCCATTTCGGCTCCAATGTCGCGGGCCCCTACGAAGCGAACCGCCCCAGCGGTTGCGGGCACCTCCTGATTACGATCGATATCAAGTCGACGATGCCGCTCGCAGAATTCGAGCAGCGCATGGAAACGCTGATCGGTGAGGTGAAGGCAGTTCCGAAGGCCCACGGAATCGAAGAGATTTTCTTCCCGGGGGAGCTTGAGGACCGCAACACGATTCAACTGAAAGAGGCAGGCATCACCCTCGCCGACACCACCTGGCAGAGCATGGTCAAGCTTGCTACCGAAACCGGCACGGCATTTCCGACCGCCAACACCTAAAAGGATATTGTGATGATCGCCCTGATTGTTTCCCTCGACGTCCATCCGGAACGCCTGGAAGAATTCCTTGCTGCCATCAAGGAGAACGCCACGCGCACGTTCAACGATGAAGTCGGGTGCAAATACTTCGACGTCACGCAGGACACGAAGGATCCGCATCACTTCATGTTCTATGAACTATATGACGACGAGGCCGCCATTGACGCCCATCGTGCTGCCCCGCACTTTGCCGAATGGCGCAAGGCAGCGGATCGCTGCGTGGTGAAGGGTAGCCAGATCAATACGATCTGCAACCAACTTTTCCACCACGCCTAAAGAAACGGTAGCGCCCGCGCGAACGTTGCTACGAGGCGCAGGTACCGAACGATACTGGCAGACAGGACAGCCATGACCAATACCATTACGACCTACAACCCGAGCACCGGAGCAGCCCTTCAAACCTACGAAGGGTGGGGTGCTGAGAAGATCGAGCACGCCGTCGCCGCCGGACACGCGGCCGCTGCGGCATGGGGCAAGCAGCCGCTCGAAGTCCGCGTAGCCGCAGTTCGCCGTCTCGCAGAAGAGTTGCGCCGACAAAGCAAGTCGTTTGCCGAACTGATCACTGCCGAGATGGGAAAAGTCGGAGCAGAGGCTGCCGGTGAGATGGAAAAGTCTGCAGTCACGGCCCTCTACTACGCCGACAATGCGCAGCGCATCCTGGCCGATGAGAAGGTAAACATCGATGGCGTTGACGCATGGGTTAGCTATGAACCCATCGGCCTTGTATTGGCGGTCATGCCCTGGAATTTCCCGGTGTGGCAGGTGATGCGATTCGCGATTCCGGCTATCACCGCTGGCAACGGCGTCTTCCTGAAGCACTCACCCAACGTCACGGGTTGCGCCCTGGCTCTCGAGCAGTTGTTTCTCGATGCAGGTGTGCCGAAGAACGTGGTGACGACGTTGGTCGTTGCCGAACCGCAGGTGCCGCAGGTCATCGACGGGCTGATCCAGGACGATCGGATTGCAGCCGTAACGCTCACAGGATCGAATCGCGCTGGTGCTGCCGTCGGGGCTGCTGCGGGACGCGCGTCCAAGAAGTCCGTCCTGGAGTTGGGTGGATCGGATGCCTTCATCGTTCTGGATGACGCGGATCTGACGGCGGCCGTGGCGGCAGCCGTTAAGGCGCGCTTCCACAATGCCGGCCAAAGCTGCGTGTGTGCCAAGCGATTCATTGTTTCCGAAGGCATCGCAAAGGAATTTGCAGAGCGCTTCGTGGACGCCACAAAGAACCTGGTGGTCGGTGATCCCGCCAATTCGACTACCCAGATGGGTCCGCTCGCGCGTCCGGACCTGCGCGACGCTCTCGATCGACAAGTTCAGCGCTCGCTGGAAGCCGGCGCCGTGCTGCTTGCGGGAGGCAAGGCTGTGGAAGGGCCCGGCAATTTTTACGAACCCACGGTGCTAGGCAACCTGCAACCGGGTATGGCGGCGTTCGATGAAGAGACCTTTGGTCCGCTGGCGGCCATCGCCGTTGCCAAAGACGATGCCGATGCTGCTCGACTCGCAAACGCGACCCCATTTGGGCTGTCGGTGAGTGTGTGGGCGGGGTCGAACAACCGCGCGCTTGCGGTTGCCAAGCAAATTACAAGCGGCGCTGCGTTCATCAATGCCATTACGGCCTCGGACGCCCGCATCCCGTTTGGCGGTACCAAGAAGTCCGGCTACGGCCGTGAACTGGCCGCAGCCGGCATCCGTGAATTCACGAACGCTCGCACCTACTGGGCAGTTGCTGCGAAGTGAGGATCCCAAAGTTGTTGTTTCACTTCCGGTAGGCGGAAGCGCAGTACTCCCGGGAGGTAGATAGGCATAGACCTATCGCCTCCTCGGGTTTTTGGGGAGACAACCTTGAATACCGGAAGACGCCAAACGCTAAGAATCCTCGGGGCGGGCGCTGCAATGGCGAGTCTGTCTAGCTTAGGACCCCACGCGGCTACACGGGAAACCGCTGAGTTTGCGTACGTAGGCTGTCGCACCACGAAAGCTCGCAACGCACGCGGAAAAGGCATCTCCGTCTACCGCGTCGCGGGTGTCGGCCAATCATGGGAACTCGTCCAGATTGTGGAGGGACTAGATAGTCCTTCCTTTCTTACGCTGGACAGAGCTCAAAAACACCTTTATGCCGTGCATGGCGACCTGAGCGACATCAGTGCTTACGCGATTGACCCGCTATCAGGAAAGCTAGAGCTTATCAATCGTCAGTCGACACAAGGCCGCAATCCGGTTCATCTTGCAATCGATCCGACAGGCCGTTTCATCGTAGTTGCGAACTACGCATCGGGGTCAGTCGTGGCTTTGCCTATTCTGCCTAACGGGGGGCTAGGGAGCGTGACGGATCTGTTCCAGCTCTCAGGCGAGCCAGGACCTCACCGCGAACAACACGACGGACCGCGTCCACACGACGTGCCCTTTGATCCGACGGGGAAGTACATCCTTGTCCCGGACAAGGGCGTGGATCGAATCTTTGCACTGCGGCTCAATGGGAAGACTGGAAAACTCCAAGCAGCGGCAAAGCCTTACGCCACTGCGGCGCCTGGTGCCGGACCTCGACACATTTTTCATCCCAACGGCACGCTTGCGTATGTGGTGAATGAACTGAACTCAACGATCACGTCTTATCGGTACGATGCCTCGATAGCGGAACTCACGCCGCTCCAGACGCTTTCAACACTGCCGGCGGGCTTCGTGGGCAATAACTCTGGCGCTGAGATTCAGATCGATAAGCGGGGGCGCTTCGTCTTCGCCTCCAATCGTGGACACGACAGTGTGGTGACGATGGCAGTCGATGCGGAATCCGGGTTCCTGAAACCTGTTGGCTGGACGCCGACGGGAGGGAAAGGCCCTCGTTTCTTCACCTTGTCCCCTACTGGAAAGTCGATGTATGTGGCCAACGAAGGTAGTGACAGCGTTGTCGAACTGATGCTTGACACAAATTCTGGTCAGGTGACGGCCAGCGGAAATATGATGGAAACGGGCAGCCCTGTTTGCATCGTCGTTCGGCAGTGACTCGTCGTCTGGCTAGCCAAGGAGAGAAAGATGAAGATACCTCGCCTCCGATCAAGGAGCTCCGGATTCCGATCGCTGCATAGGGTCAAATTCTACAGTCTTGTGGCCGGGCTGATACTCACTCCGGCCGCCAGCTTCATTGTCTGGGATGGGCTTCTCCGATAGCAGGGAGGCTACGTCGTGCGACTAGATCCGCGGCCGCTTTGTAGTCGAACTGAGTCGTTGCGCGACTGACTTGGGAAGACCGTTGTTGGCCGAGAAGCGCCCCATCACTCCTGGTCATCCGCCAACGTGGTCACAGGCGGCGGGCGACGACCCTAAACGGCCGTCGAGCCGCCAGTGGTTGCCCTGAAGTCCGGCGAACGCTGGGGCCGGACTCCATTACCCCACTTGGCTATTATGTATATTAGGAACCACCGCATGAAATTTCCGGCATTGTCCCTCGCGGCGGGCACCCACGTGGAGGACATAATAAATTTCGAAACATGCCAGTGCCTCCACGTCGCTAATAATTAGATTCCTCATCATTCTCCTCGGCCGACTCACTCTCAACCTCCGAGCTCGTCTTTAATATCAGCTCGAGCATTCTTTGCATGAAATCGCTATATCCTCCTTTGGAAACTATCTTCTCCAGCTTCTCACTGGACCCACGCAATACTATGCCCTGAATAAGCTCCGAGTTTCCTTCCATCGACGTTCGCTCCCGCAATAGCTCGGCTATCCTGTCGAGGGCCGAGTTGGATCCGTCATCCATCAAACCGGCAACCACAAATCCCAAACGACTCCCTTTGACCCGATTTGACAGACCCAAAAGTGTTTCGCGGCGCTTTGGATACGTGCGATTGGACGAGGCAATCAAGAATCCGCTGATGTCTTCCTCATCAAGTTCGTGCACACGCTCGGCTATTTTATCGAGAACGGGAGGGGACAGTTGCAGTGCATTCTTGGTGATCGCACATAAGGCATCTCGATTATTAGAGTCGAGGGCCAGCATGAATAATTCTTCGGCGTCTTCAATCGATCCCTCGATGTGGCTATCTCCAATGCATGTGATAATCTTTGAAGCCAAATCGCCGCCTTGCCTGATGTGAGCAAAGCCTTTCACGCGAAGTAGCTCCTTACCAAAAGAGTTGGCGGTTATGGGCGATATCGCATCTACGGCAACTGCCATAATTTCTTCGGAGTAAGTTGCCTTATTCCGCCTGCGGATTTCAAGTAGCGCCACCCACTCTGGGCCTGTAAGTTGACGTAGTTGTTCAACTTTACCTTCAGGCTGGACAGTCGCGCTGGGAAGTTTCGCTTCAAGGGTCGTTCGTGGATTGCTCTGATATTCATTCTTGGCCTGTGACAGCTCAGCACGAAGCTCCGCGCAATCTGAATAGCGATAATTTTCTTGCGCGATGGTTCTTCGGAATATCTTATCGAAGATCTTAAATCGATCATCATCAAACAATACCGAAAGATTCCAATTTGGATCCGAAAATTTCTCTCGCGAGAATACTTTTCCTCCCGACAGGAGAAAATACAAGACCTTGCCCAAGGAATAGATATCCGCGCGCAACGTCACGTCAAGGTGCCGCCCGTCTTCGAGTTCTGGAGCCATGTAGAAGCGCGGTCCCACAGCTTCCTCTGCCGGCGTAATCCTTGGTGTGTCGGTTATTAAACACAAACCAAAGTCGCTGACTTTCGGCTGTAAGTCGAACATCAATACATTATCTGGCTTAATATCCCTGTGAATAATACCGTGCCGATGGAGGTGCTCCACGCCTGCGACGATTTGGTCAAAAATGCAGAGCGTCTCGACAACGCCTAGGGGGATTTTTGATGCCATAAACGCTTCAAGGCTACAATCGGCCTCAGGCATTACGTAGGTTGGCTTATTGGGATCCTTGAATGCACCGTAGTCGACCACCGTGATTACGTTTGGATGCGCTGTTAGCCTAGTGACAGCTTCGACTTCCTTCATAAATCGTTCGCTTCGCTTCGGATTCAGAAGTTCTTTTAATACGAATTTTCCACTGGGCTGGTTAGTTACATTTCGCACCCGGTAAACTAGCCCTTGACCTCCGCGAGCGAATGCATCCTCGATTGCCTCCCAATTTCCCCATTTCCTAACCTTTCCAGCCATATTAATGTTGCCTGTCTTTTAATGGAATCGTTTTTCGAAGAAAGAATGCCCATGCTATCACGTAATGCATGAACAATACCTTACGTGTCGATTTTACTATAATGGCGATCAATGCTTCGACGATTCAGATGGACTAATTGAGCGACACATGCGTGCGATAGCCGAGTGGCCGCGATTGGCCGACTGCGGCATCGGCCCGGCGGTCTACGGATGACCGCTGACAAGCGGATGTGAGAGTCGAAGGAACTGCACCAGAGCGTTTGCCAGCGCATGAGTAAGGTAGGTGCTGAGTATCGGGCGCCCTCGCTTCCTTGTCTCTATGACGAACACAGCAGCAAGTACCATCGCCCCAAGGAGAATAGTCATCCGAGCCAGCGCAACCAACTTCCTGTCTAGATCGGCAATTTACTTAGGCTACGGTCTTAACCATCATCGATGGATCCAGGTTGAGGCCGGATGCTGCGACGAGTCCGAATTGTGTGCAATCTAGGCCGGCATGTCGAGTGACGGCTCATGGCCGAACTCGGCCCTCGGCCAACCCGGGCAGGCGCTTGCCGGAGCCATAGGCCATTTCCGACTGCGGATTCAACCGGTAAGAGTCGATCGCGTCCCAGAGTACATAGTGGAAGCGGCTCGTCGCCAGAATCGAAGGATGCGCCTCGCTCTACGCTGCTCGGATGTCTGCGAGGCTAAGTGAGCATTTGCAAAACTCTGATCCGTCGGCGAGAGTTTTGCATCTGGGCCAAAATTTCTCCGTCAGGACTGCGCCCCTTTGCATGACTCGGGCGGTGGAGTCTGCTCGGAATGGCGCTCCAGCTCTAGGTTTCCGGCCAACAGATCAAGAATCTTGCAAGCCTTGCAGAACTTTCTTCCGGTACAACACCTCTTGTCGTTCCCGTACAGCGTCGTGCAAGGCCCAGGGGGCGCCCCGAAAGGTCGGGCTCCCTGGCTTTCATAACGCTTCCGTCTTTGAAACGGTGTCGAACTGACTCGACCCGTCGGAAACCACCGAAGCCGTACGCATCTTCCTCGCCTTCCAGCCATTTGGGGCGATGTCCCTGGCCGGACCGTATAGAGACCCCGTCTCAGGCCACGGATACCGGTTCGCAGGTTTCCGATTGCTCGTCCCGCGAGAATCTCCTATTGATGCGGCTGCTCGTCCCGACAGCGGATTTGAGTGGCTCGATTTTCCATACAGACAGCAGCGCGTCGAATTCGTCCTCCACAGGCGACGCGCCACGCAGGTACGCTTCAGGCGGACCGCCCAATACATGTATGGACAATGTATATCCCGATTTATGGACATGCTGGAGCATTCCTGTCGCCACCAGGACTTTTCGGGCTCTTCCGAAATCGTGGTTGGACAGCAGGTTTCGTGCAACGATTTCCTTGCGGGTGAGGCACTCTCCGCCTCTAAGCAAGGCATACAACGATTCTGCGCACTCGTAATCAGATTTGGTGGACCTCAAAACGTCTCCTTGGCAGGTTGACTGGTCGGTACGATGAGAATCGGGGGATCGGAAAAAACGTGCTTTGGTAGGACGAGCCGTCGGAGCGGTGTCGCGGGGGAAAGGCTCATCGACGCCGGCGTCCTCGATTCGATGAATCGGGATAGCACCGATCACACTCCCCATTTTTGAAAGACGTGCCGAAAAATGGGGAGTGTCGCCTGGCGGGTAACGGTGAAGACCCGCCCGTCAATTTACGGAGCCAACCTCCAGGGCGCTTCGCACACTCGCATTCCGACTTGTCGCAGGTGGAATGTACGTCATTCCCAACTTGTCGGCGCATCGCACAAGTTCCGCGAGCGAGTCGATCTCCAGTTTGTCCATGATGTGGGCGCGATGGACCTTCACGGTTTTCTCGACGATGCCGAGGAAGTTGGCGACCTCCTTGTTTCGGAGTCCGGTCGTGACCATGGCCATGACCTCTCGCTCGCGATTTGTCAGCCGCTGCATCTTTGCATCGAGGGCTGCCTTGATGCTCCGCTCCATACCGCGTTGCGTGGCCAGCTCCAGCGCACGGATCACCGCCGTGACCAGACGGTCCTCGGCCACGGGCTTCTCAAGAAGATCGATGGCGCCAGCCGTCATCGTCTCGACGGTTTGCTTCACATCTGCACAGCCGGTCAGCATGATGAAGGGCACATGCGACGGCAATAGTTTCAGCAGTTCGTGACCGCTGATGCCAGGCAGAATCAGCTCCGCCACCACGCAGGTCGGGCCGCGGATGCCGTCAAGGGCAACCCGACATTCTTCGGCCGAACCAAAAGTCCTTGATGAGAATCCCTTTGCAAGCAGCAGCCGCCCTAAAGCCTTGCGGATGCTTTCGTCGTTGTCCACAACAATTACAGTCCCGGTCATCGCGCGTACCCTCTTTAGAAAATGGGGTGACTCCTCGCCACATTACCGAGCGCCGCTTGCATCCACAACCGGTCTTCGGGTGGAGCGAAAAGTTTCATACCGACTTGTGAAACGACTTTCGACGCGCTGACGCGGGGTGGGGGACGCGAGGCGGCGGCGTGGAGAAGTCCTCATTGTCTGCGGTCCGGGTCTCGATCACAGGATTTCAGCCGGAACTGGACCACCCCTTCGCGTGTTGTCCGAACTGGACACACGCCCTTCCTGCCCGGTTGCCTATTCTGGAAAATTATTTCAACAAAACTAGATTCTATAGCATTGGATGCTCATGAGGCAGCGGCCAGGGCAGGATTTTAGAAGCAGTTTTTAGTGTGTTCGTCGTAGCATGGTCTTCCTATTCAAGGATGACTGGAAATGAGTGCGACCACCCTGCGGTACTTCGATTACGCTGCAACCACACCAGCGGACCCTCGCGTCATGGAGGCGATGTTCGGCTGTCTCGGGGCCGACGGCGTCTTCGGAAACCCTGCGTCGAATTCTCACGCCGCGGGCCTATCGGCGAAGGACCTCGTCGAGCAGGCTCGTACCCAGGTTGCCGATCTCATTGGCGCGGAGCCGTGCGAGATTGTGTGGACGTCCGGTGCAACGGAGTCGAACAACCTGGCTCTCAAGGGTTTCTTCGACTACGAACAGGGACGACGCCATCTGATTACCAGCAAGCTGGAGCACAAGGCGATCCTGGATACGGCGGCGCATCTCGAGCGTCTTGACGTTTCGGTCACCTACCTTGCTCCCGATGCATCGGGAGAAATTTCGGTGGCCGCCGTGGAAGCGGCTTGCAGCCATCGTACGGGACTCGTTTCGTTGATGATGGTGAATAACGAAATTGGCACCCTGACCAACATCGCCGAGATCTCGCGGGTCGTACATGCTGTGGGCGCGCTACTTCACGTGGACGCAGCACAGGCTGCGGGCAAGACGGAAATAGACGTCAAGGCGATGGGGATCGATCTGTTGTCGATGTCGGCACATAAGCTCTATGGGCCAAAAGGCATCGGCGCACTCTATGTCAGCCGCGAGGTGGCGTCGCGCATTGCCTGTCAGATGCACGGCGGGGGGCACGAACAAGGACTACGATCTGGCACGCTTGCCACGCACCAGATTGTCGGCATGGGCACCGCGTGCGAAATGGCGCGCCTGCACATGGCGTCTGACAATCAGCGTATCGCGCAACTGAGCGAGCGCCTGCTGAATGGTGTACGCGCATCGGGTGTCGTCACGCAGAACGTCGCCAACGCGATCCGCATCCCACACACACTCAGTCTGACCGTGAATCTGCCGGACTTCCTCCCGTTTATGCTGGCTGATCGCCTGGCTGTCTCCTCCACGTCGGCCTGCAATTCGGCGGCTGGCAAAGTCTCTCACGTGCTGACATGCATCGGGCTGGATGAAGACGCTGCGCAACGCACGGTGCGGCTGAGCCTTGGACGGTTCACAACGGAGGCAGATGTGGACGTTGCGGTCGACTGCTTCCAGCAAGTCATTGCCCGGTGCCGGGAGTCGGGAGCGGGGGGACCGGAGATGCAGATCCGGCATCTTTCGGACGACGTCAGCGTTGCGGCGCAGCTGAGCGATGCCGACGTACGGGCCGCGCATGCACTGGGGTTCCGCTCCATCGTGTGCAACCGGCCCGATGAAGAGGCTGCCGGTCAGGCCCGGTTTGCAAATATCGCCGAGGTTGCGGGTTCGCTTGGCATGGCTGCGCACTACCTGCCGGTGAAATCGGACAGTGTCACCGCCGAGGATGCCGCAGCCTTCGGCTCGCTGGTGGCAGCACTGCCGAAGCCCGTGCTCGCGTACTGCCGTACGGGTACCCGCTCGGCGACGCTGTGGAATCTGGCGGGAACCAGGCTAGGCTGACGGCGGGCTGACCGATCGTGAAACCGTCATTTGGGATGGTCTACAGGAATCAGCATTGCGATCAGAAGCGGAACGCCACGCTGACCATGGGGCCCTTCAGCGTCAGCCTTTGAACCAGTTCGCCGCTGCCGAGCTGGTAGGTCAGGTAGCGATAGGTCAGTTGTATGTCGCCCCACCTGGCCGCATAGGCGGCGCCTCCCGACGCTTGAACCGTGTATCGGGAAGCGCCGGTGCCCACGTCGAGGTAGTACGGCAGATACCATCTGTCGCTGTTGCCGAGACGGACTCGCCCGCGCACGCCAATGATCGCGTCGACGATGTTCTCGGTCTGCGACACGCTTCCCTGCGTGGCCAGCGTGGCGCCCTGTTGGGTGAACGTGGTGGATAGCGTCCAATTGGCACTGGCGCTGAGGTTCAGGTAACGAAGCCCGCCGAGCGGCTCGACGGTTCCCCATGGCGCGCGCACCGCCGTGTAGGCGGCGTAGAGCCCGAGCAGTCCGCCGCTAAGGCTGCTGCCTGTGTTGGTCGCCAGTTCCCGCGGAATGACTACCGAGCCGACGGTGTTGAGCGTAGTCTGGTGGTTGCTGAAGTCAAGGTAGGCCGCGTCGGCGATGACCGTCCAGTCCCCCTTGCTGGCTTCGGCCTGCATCATGAAGAGAAACTTCAGGTTCGAGAGATAGCTGTCCGGACCGGTGCCAAGGTCGAGCCTGCCGCCGCCGGTGGATGAGTTCCCGGAGAAGCTGAACGCCCCGCTCACGTTGGGCAGCCACAGGTACGGCGCGACCGCAAACCTCCAGCTATTTGCATCGGGCGACTCGGCATGTCCGGCACCGGCGGCGATAGCCAGGCAAAGCGCAATGCCGAGCCGCGTCCCGCCAAGCCTTGAGAAAGGCAGCTTGATATCGCCCCCATCGAAGCGACTACCTTCTTGCATCGCCTTCATCATTCACGCCTTCGCTCTGCCGTGCGGTTGTCGGTCACGCCACGCTCCAGTTGCCAAGCTAGCCGGTCTTGATGGGACGCTCAATTGGCCCAAAGGGCTAATGAAATTGCCGGGTGGCGGCAGGGCATTTTGTCCAACGGACGGATCCGGCAGGCCAGGACAGATTCGTACGCCATCCCGGGCAAGAACAGGAGCGCCCGTGTCGTGACACGAGCGACAGTCGATGTGGGTGGCCGCGCGGCGCAAGGCCGTTTATCCGAATACGGTGGCATCTGGGTAGCGAGGCCGGTGTGCTGGTTTCAGTCGGCTGACGTCGCTTGGCATCGGCCTGGAACTGGATGCCTAGTGCGCACGAGGTCTTCATCCTGTCGCGCGTGCGCACGGGCGGCCGCTAGGCCTTCGGCAATAACGTGTCAGGCGTTTCGCTGGGGCTGGCCGCCAGCTTCCGAAAGGCGTTTCAGCGCGGCGCCCGGAGGCTACCACTGCTGCTGTTGCTTGCCTTTGATGTTGCCCGCCACGCCGCCGGCCACGGCGCCGATCGCCGCGCCTGTCCAGCCACTGCCGCCGGCAATGGCGGCGATGCCGGCACCGGCCGCGGCACCGAGGCCAGCGCCGGTGACGGTGCCTTGCTGCTGCGGGGTCATGTTCGTGCATCCCGCGGCGCTGACGACGATCAGGATCGCGCCAGCCAGATGGAGTCGTTTCATGGCGTCACCTCACTTGCTGGTCTTCAGGCCAGGAACAACCATTTCGAACCAGATGGTTTCAATGACCGGCCGCTGCAATTGGTCGGGATGTGCCGCGTACCAGCGATCCAGCCCCTGGCTCACCGAATCGAGCGAATGGCTCTTGAGCCCTTGGGCAAAGCGCGGAAGAATGCTTTGCGCGTCGGGCGGCGGCTTGCCCTCGTGATAGGCGATATCCACCTGGACCATATTGGCGATGCCAACCAGGTAGGCCTTCTTGGTCTGCTCGGTGGAGGCTGTCCATTGCTTGCCGGTAACCAGTGGAATTTCGTCGGCACGGGCGCCGGTTGCCAATACCAGTGTCACGAGTGCCCCAGCCGTCACTGCGAGCCGGCTTAGTCTATTTGCCATTGCGGTCTCCATCAGTGTTGCCATTACTCCACGCAGCCCTGCGCTCGTTCATATTAGTCGCTATTCCGGCGTATAGGAGCCGGCTAAAACCGCACGCTGTCGCTCAGAACTTGTGGCGCAGTCCCAAGGCGATGCCCAGCATGGAGCTTTGCCCGTTGGCCAGGGCATAGCTGTTGCCGAGCGACAGGCTGTTGGCATAGAAGATGGCGGCGGATTCCAGACCAAGGCCGGCATTTTTTGCATAGGCGGCACTGATATAGACATCGGTGCGTTTGGAGAATGCGTAGTTGGAAATGAAGGCGATCTGCCAGGGATTGGGCTGGCTGGCATTGCCGAACTGGTTCTTGACGTCGTCGTAGTTGTACTCAAGCATCAGGCCGATTGAGGGCGTCAGCTGATACGTCCCGCCGATCCAGTAAAAATTGTCGCGAAAGAATTCGGCACCTACCTGATTCTTGTTCTGGCCCCAGCGGTAGCCACCCATGATCTTGGCGGCACCGAATGCATAGCTGGCGCCTGCACCAGCCTTCTTGAACGTGCCGCTGCCCGCATTGGCCGGGTTTGCGGCGGGTGCGATGGTCGGATTGAACTGGTCATAGGTGACGACCAGACCCACCGGCCCCGCCGTATAGACCACCGACGCACCATAGGCGGTATCGCGCCGGAACTGGCCCGGCACTTCGCCGTTGCCGCCAAGAATGAACGGTGCACCAACCGTCGGCGGCAGCGCCAGGCCGGTGCCGAAGGAAAAGTGGGCCAGTGCCGTGACGGGCCCGAAATTGCCGGTGTACTTGATGGTGTTGTCCTCGCGGAAATTGGCCCCGGCCAGCACCACCGCAGGCTCGTACTGCGTGGCATAGGCAGCCGGGACGAAGTTCGCCAGCGACTCGAACATCGACGTGTACTGGCGGCCGATCGACAACTGGCCATACCCGCTTTGCAGCCCCACGAACGCTTGCCGGCCAAACAGGCGGCCACCTTGCTGTGAGGTGCCGCTGTCCGCATTGAAGCCGCTTTCCAGAACGAAGACCGCCTTGAGACCCATGCCCAGGGCCTCCGTGCCGCGCAGACCCCAGCGCGACCCGGATACACCGCCGGAGTCCATCCGCACCAGGCTGTGCGAGGGGCCAGGGTTGAAGCCATTTGCGGATGTGGGTACGGCGCCAAGGTGATTGACGTATTCAACGTTGACGTCGACAACGCCATAGAGCGTCACGTTCGATTGCGCGTGCGCCTGCCAGGCAAGAGCCTGCAACGCCACAAGTGCAAGAAGTCTCAGTCTCATGTCTGCCGCCTCCTCCTTGTTTTTATGGGTAGTTCATGGCTGCTGGCGTTTCGGTTTCACGCTCTTCGCTTGCATGGAATGCCACCCTGACGCTTCGATCTGTCTGCTGGCGCACGCACGCGTGGCGCGTCGGCGGTCGCTTCCGACGCCGATGATTGACGAGGCAACGGCGCGGGCTTCCGGAAATCTATCGATCCATTCCAGTTCGGCATATCGAACCGGCATCCGGTCCCCCACTATGTCCACATGCATGGACAAGCATAGTCGCGCGCCGACTGTCCCGTGCCTCTTGTTTCTTGTGGAGCATTCATGAAACTCACTTTCCTTGCGCCGGCATTGCGGGCGATGCCCCGTGGGCCAGCATTGACCCGCGCGGTACCGGAGCCAGCGCCGAATCAAGCGCCGAATCCAGCGCCGAACCCAGCGCCGAACCCAGCGCCGAACCCAGCGCCGAACGTAGCGGCGGATGCCGACGACGGCGTCATGAAGGGTTTTCCGCCGCCCCCCGACAAGCAGGTGGTGCGCGGCGGCGGGCTGCGTCCGCCATTCATGCGATGGGCGTTGAGCCACACCCGGGAGTTGGCGCCTACGGTGGGGATCCGGCACGCTTCACGGCCCATGCCGCTGGTGGACGCACCAGGCCTGCCACTCGACGAGTTGCCGCTGATGGTGGCGGGCCGAAGCCTGGGTCTGGACGACTACCTGCGTGCGACGCACACGGACGGCTTCGTCGTGCTGCATCGCGGTACCGTGGTCTATGAGCGGTACTTCGGTGATTTCCATCGTCATCAGCCGCACATCTGGGCGTCGATGACCAAGTCGGTGACCGGGCTGCTGGCAGCGATGCTGATCCATGAAGGCAAGCTCGACCCGCACGCGCCGCTGAGCCAGTACGTGCCGGAACTCAAAAGCAATCCGTTTGGCGACGCCACCGTGCGACGCAACCTGGACATGGAGGTACCCGTCGGCTATCCGCAGGCGTTGCCTCCCGACCTGGGCCTATTTGGGGCTGTCGGCATCGTGCCGCGCAAGGACGATGCCCCCGACAATATCTACGACTTCCTGAAGATCGCGCATGCCACTGGCGCCGCGGCCGAGGCGCCTGTCTGGTACTACCAGAATGGTTCGGCCGAGGCGATGGCCTGGGCGCTGCGCAGGATAACGGGCCAGCGATGGTCGCAACTGGTGACGGACCGGATCTGGTCAAGGCTGGCCGATGACGACGCCTACGCCAGCGTGGACCGTCTGGGTACCGAGATGGCAAGCGGCGGCCTGAATTCGACGCTGCGCGACGCCGCACGCTTTGCGGAGGCGGTACGCCGCGCGATGCAGGGCGACCTCTCGGGTCCGATTCCGCCAGCGGCGGCACGCATCGCGTTCGAGCCGGCAAGCAACCAGTCGCGTTTCGCCAGCGGCAACCTTGTGTCGGGCCGCGATGGCTATGGCTATCGCAACTACTGGTTCCAGTGCAACGATGGCGATGGCAGCGTCGAGGCCAGCGGCCGGTTCGGGCAACGCATCTACATCAACCCGGACAAGGACCTCGTCGCGGTCAAGTTCTCGGCAAGCCCGGACGACGCCGCACGCCCCACGAGCGCGGCCGACATCAGGCGGTGTGAGGATGCTGCCCGGGCACTGGAGACGTCCGCTGCGTTGATCGCAGCCGCGCTGGCCATACATCGAAGCCTGGAACACGACGGCGGCCTTGCCCAAGCGGCGGGTATCGGTCAAGGGTCGCCAGCAACATGAAGCAAGACGGAAGGAGTTTGACGGTGGGAAATCATTGCGTGACAGACGACACGAACCTGACCCGGCGCCGCTTTCTCGCGCTGGCCGGCGGCACCATGGCGATGGCCATCGCCGGTCCTGCGCTGGGGGACAAATGGCCTTCCCGGCCGATCCGCTTCGTCACCGCATCGGGTGCCGGCGACCCGGTGGATTTGCAGTTGCGCGAGTATCTGAAAGCCTTGTCACCTGCACTGGGCAACGTGCCGATGATCGTCGACAACAAGGTGGGCGCAGCCGGCCAGATCGCTGCGCAGTCGGTCTTGCTGGCGCCGCCGGAAGGGTATGACCTGCTGCTGGCCAGCGCGAGCTTCACCATTACGCAAAGCTATTTCCGCAAGCTCCCATACCGGCCGATGGTGGATTTCACGCCGGTGGCCATGACGGGCGCCGCACCGGTCGGCCTGGCCATCCCGGCTTCTAATCCGAGCCGGACATTGCGCGAATGGGCGGCCTGGGCGCGTCGTCAGGGTGGTGCGCTGAACTACGCGTCGCTTGGCAACGGCACCGTTCCCCATCTGTACGGATTTCAGCTCACCAACGACGTTGGCTTCGATGCCACGCACATCCCGTACAAGGGGGCTGGCGCAGGGCTGATGGACCTGTTGCGCGGGCAGATTTCGTTCATGATGCTCGACATCGTGAACCTGCGTCCCGTGCTGGCGAAGCAGCAGGTCAGAATCCTGGCCGTGACCGGCAATGAACGATCCGCGTACCTGCCCGACGTGCCCACGTTCAAGGAGCAGGGCTTCACCGGATACGACCGCACCGGCTGGACGGCCTTGATGGCGCGCCATGGCACGCCGCGAGATGTGGTGCAACGGCTCAACCAGTCCATGGACAGGACAAGCGCCACCGACGAATGGCGCCGCAAGCGCGCCGAAGTGTGGTCAAGCTGGCAGCCGATGGCACCGGACGAGATCGCGCGCCAGATGCAGGGCGACGCCGCGGCCTGGGGAGAGCTGGTCCGGCGCGTCGGTGTCTATGGCGATTGATTGCGGTGAATGATGAGGGGTGGATGGCGAAGGCGACATCAAGGCCTGACGCCCGCTGGCCGCAAGCCGGCCGCGCGCTTGACGAGTATCTCCACCAGACGGTCGGCAAGCGGTGAGTGGTAGCCGTCCTTGCGACGCAGGATGCCGACACTTCGCGGCCACCTGAGGCTGGGCACGTCGAGCGCGCGCAACCCGCGCGTGGACTGCGCCAGTGTTGCGCGCCCGATTACCGTGAGCAGGTCGGTCTTTCGAATCGCCGCCATCAGACCTTCTGCCGACGAGTTCGTTTCGAGCGCGACAGTGGGTGGCGGCAGGCCAGCATCGGTAAACGACGCATCGACCAGCTTGCGGGCGATGACGTCGGCATTGGGAAGCAACCACGGATAGTCCCCGAGACTGGCCAGTCGCAATGAACGCTTGCCATGAAGCGGATGCTGGTCACGGGCCACCACGACCAGATCGTCGTCGAACAGCAGCGTCTGTTCCATTTCGGCGTCCGGCTTGCGTGACAGCGTGGCGATGCAGAGGTCAAGCTCGCCACGGCGCAATCCGGTGACGAGCGGGTCGTTCAGGCCGATCGTCACTTGCACCCGGGCCGCCGGACGCTGTTTGATCAGGTCGGCGAAGGCGTCCGAGAAAACCGAGCCGACAAGCGAAGACGGCACACCGACCCGGACTACCCCGAGCTTGCCCAGGTGGAGATCGTTGGCTTCCCGGATCGCATTGTGCAGCGAACTCCGGACCGTGAGGATGCGTTCCAGGAAGACATTGCCCGAGCTGGTCAGATCCATGCCCCGGGACGAGCGCACGAACAGCTGGATTCCCAGCTGTTGCTCCAGGCGCTGAATGGCCTTGGTCAATGCGGGCTGGCTTTGTCCCACCTGTTCTGCCGCACGTGCGATCTGACCGGCCTGCGCCACCGCAACAAAGTAGTTCAGATCCTCAAGACGCATGGCATTCCGTTCGGTTATCAAGCATGGGATGCCGATAATGAAAGGAAGGGTGCCGGATCGTCAAGGCATCCGGGTGTCATGCTCCGCATAAACGGTCGATTAATGCGATGCCAGGCCTTGTTGCTAGGGGCGCGGCCGGGCTGGCTCCATTTGCCAGCCTCCCGGGCAGCGTTTGACATGGGGGTAATAACCGCCGGGGTGGTCGCAGTAATACGACCACCCGTTCTCTGACGCGCTGTCAGTATTTGCGGCTTTCCGGCGGGTGGCCGGCGCCGACGGCGTGTCGTAGCCGGACCAGGTGTCGTCCGCGGGGTAGTATGGCCCGCCGTCGTATGAGTATTCCCACCAGCCGGGCCATGCGGTGCCTACCGCGAAGTAGACCACGTGCCCATGGCTGGGGCGGAACCCGCCGTGACGAAAGCCACCGTGGCCCTGAAACCCGCCGCCATGAAAGCCTCCGCCCTGAAAGCCCCCGCCTTGGATGACGCCGCCTTGGATGCCCCCGCGGTGCATGCCGCCCGCGACGCCGCCTCGGCCGCCGGCAACGGACGGGCCGCCGATGGCCATCGCCGCGCCCGCCGCCAGTGCCAGGACGATCTTGCGAAACCTGCGCCCGTTCATGATGTGTCCTCGCTTGGCTGACTGGGTCCAATGCTGGCGGGGCGATCCGCCGCGCCCGGCTGACGGACGACGCGCGACGACCTGTAAACCGTAGCGCAATCGGATTCATTCCATCATATGTTGCGGACGGAACGCTGCAGCGCAACAAGGCCTTAAAATGCCGCGTGCGCCTTATGCGCAGATCGACGCCATGCCCCAGATTCGCAAACTTCCCGCCATCGACGGCCAGCTTGGCTGGTTCGAAACGTCCGCTTCCCGTCACTCCGCCATTGGCCAGCCGCTGCACGGCCAGCATCATTTCGACTTCGCCGTGGTTGGTGCCGGCTTTACCGGCGTCGCGCTGGCAAGGCGTCTGGCCGAACTGCATCCGCAAGCGCGCATTGCGCTCGTGGAAGCGCTCGAAGTGGGGCAGGGCGCTTCTGGACGAAACGCGGGCTTCATCATCGACATTCCGCACAATGTGGACGGTGGCGAGGCCGACGCGGAATCGAACCGCCAGCTGCATGCGCTGAACCTGTTCGCCATCGAACGGCTTCGCGCCATCAAGGATCGCCATGGCATCGACTGCGCATGGCATGACGCCGGCAAGTACATGGCCGCCCACGAGGCACGCCACATCGGGGCGCTGGAGCATTTCGCACAGGGTCTGAAGCGGGCCGGGTTCGACTACGAGCTTGTCGAAGGTAGTGCGCTGGCGGAGCGGCTGGGCACGTCCTACTACAAGGCGGCAATCCATACGCCCGGCAACGTGCTGGTGAATCCGGCCGCGCTGGTGCGTGGCCTCGCAGCGGCATTGCCCGAGTCGGTCACGTTGTTCACGCGCAGTCCGGTCACGGCGTGCCAATTTGGCCGCCGGCATACCTTGACCTTCCCTGAAGGTACCTTGCAAGCGGACAAGCTTGTGCTGACGGTCGGCAGCTTCAGCGAGACCTTTGGAAAGGTCCGCAACCGTCTGGCCGCGATCTTCACCTATGCGAGTCTGACCGAGCCGCTGACGCAGGATGAAGCGGCCCAGTTCGATGGCGTAGCGCCGTGGGGCACCACGTCCGTGCATCCGGCGGGCACGACCGTCCGTTACACCCCCGACCGGCGGATCTTCGTGCGCAACACGTTCCATTACCGTCCCGCGCTATGCGCGTCCGACCGGGATCTGCGCGTTGCCATGCGCCAGCATCGGTTGTCGTTCGAAGCGCGCTTTCCAGCAATGGCCGCCAGGCCGTTCGCATACACCTGGGGCGGAATGATCAGCATGACGCTGAATCACCATTCGATCTTTCGTGAGGAAGCGCCGGGCCTGTTCAGCGTGGTGGGCTGCAATGGCGTGGGGGTGGCCAAGGGCACCTACCTGGGCCACTACATGGCCGAGTTCATGTCCGGCATCCCGGGTCCTGCCATCGACTTCATCCTTGCCAACAGCCGGCCCGGGTGGATGCCTCCCGACCCGCTCAAACGGGCCGGCGCAACGTGGCGGATGAGAAAGGAGCTGGCGGGAGCGGGCGGAGAGATCTGACGCAGCGGCGAGGATGAGCAGGGCGCGCGGCGATGTGGCATTCAGCGACAGCCCGGCTGTTCCAGTCGTTCGATATAGGCGTCGCCCCACTTCTTCATGGCCTCAAGTACCGGCGCGAGCGTCTTTCCGAACGGCGTCAACGTGTATTCCACGCGAGGCGGAACTTCGGCAAAGACCTCGCGGGTCACGATGCCGTGGAACTCCAGTTCGCGCAGCTGCAGCGTCAGCGAGCGTTGCGTCACGGTGCCGATCAGGCGCTGCAATTCGCCGAACCGCTTGGTGCCGTCCATCAGGTAGTGGACGATCAGAGGCTTCCATTTGCCGCCTGCGACGTCAACTGTCGCAGCGACCGAGCACTGGTAGGTGGTAACCGAAGAGGTCATGGCGGGTCCCAATAGGATACTTTTTATCCCTATATATCAAAGATGTGCCTTCTTGTGGAAAAGCGCCCGGCCCTCGATAGTTCGGCTCAGTTGCGCTGGCCGTCGATCGGGGACGTCCGCGTCGATACCAGGAGTCTGATTGATGAAGGCCGCATATTACCAACGACAGGGCAAGGCCTCGGAAGTGCTGAGGCTCGGAGACCTTCCTGTTCCACTGCCCGGGCCCGGCGAGGTGCGGGTGTGCATCCATGCATCGGGCCTTAATCCGAGCGATATCAAGGCGCGCACGGGTTTTTCCGGTCCGTCCGCATTCTCGCTGGTCATTCCGCATCAGGACGGCGCCGGGGTCATCGACGCGGTCGGACCTGGCGTTGCGCCCGCTCGCGTTGGCGAGCGGGTGTGGGTGTTCGAGGCGCAGTATCGTCGTCCGTTCGGAACCGCCGCGGAATATGCCGTCGTGCCGGCCCATCAGGCCGTGCCGTTACCCGGCAACGCGTCATTCGAAGTCGGCGCCTGTCTGGGTGTTCCGGCGCTCACCGCGCATCGCTGCCTGTTTGCGGACGGCGACATCAAGGACCGCGCCCTTCTCGTCCAGGGCGGTGCGGGGGCGGTCGGCACGGCAGCGATCCTGCTGGCCAAATGGGCGGGCGCCTGGGTGGCGGCAACGGTCTCAACGCCTGACCAGGCCGATGCCGCGCGACGCGCGGGTGCAGATCTGGTGATCGATCGATCGTCGGAAGACGTGGCGGCCATCGTGAAGTTGCATACGGGGCAGCGCGGTGTCGACCGCATCGTGGACGTCAGCCTGCAGGATAACTTCGATATCGATATGGCAAGCCTGGCTGGCGGCGGCATCATCAGCGCCTATGCCGTGGGCGCTGCCGCCGACCAGTTGCCGCTGCCATTGCTGAAAGCCATGATCGCCGGCTGTTTGCTCCGGTTCGTCTACATCTACACCGTCCCGGCAGCCGCAAAATCCGCAGCCGTTTCAGCGATCACCCAGTGCCTGGAGGACGGCGCCTACACGCCGACGATCGGGATGCAGGTGCCGCTCGACGCGATTGTCGACGCGCACGAAGCCCAGGAAACTGGCCGGATGATCGGCAAGATCATCGTCAAGCCACTGTCATAGGCCACGTTGCGGACCCGCGAACCGCCGACGCACGGCGCGGGTTCACTCCGGCACGATATCGGGGCGATCGCGCGGAAACTGCGCCAGGGTTTCGGCGCTGATGTTCAGCGTCTGCATGACCATCTCGGGCGGCGTATGGGCAAGCCAGTCGGACAGCGACACCTCGGCAAAGTGGTCGGCCTTGAAGACCTCGACCATGATCAGGTCCGTGTTGCCGACGTTCTGCACGTAGTGCCCCAGCCCCTTCTTCACGTAGCCGATATCGCCGGCGTTGAAGTCGGCGGTCATGGCCTTGGGGCCCGTGTCGAATACCGTCATGCGGCCCTTGCCCTTGATGTAGTACTGCCATTCGTCGGCGTTCGGGTGCCAGTGCAGCTCGCGCAGACCGCCCGGCTTCACCGTGACCAGCGCCGCCGCAATGTTCTGCGAGATGCGGAAATTCCGGCTGTCGGCAATCTGTACGCGGCCGCTGCGCGTCTCGCGCACCGGCTTGGCTTCGGACAGCGAGAACGTCACCGGCAACGCAGGCGGCCCCTTCTTCGACGCCGACGCGCGTTGGGCGGCGGCCAGGGGCCGCGGATCTTTCCCCTGGAAAATCCAGAGATTATCGACAGGAATATTCCTGAATGATTCGACCGGCACGCCAAAGTTGGCTGCCAGCACTTCCGGCGGCGTATGGGCGATCCAGTCGGTGACCAGCAGCGTGTCGAACTCGGATGCCATGCCATTATCAAACGCGATCAGGAATTCCGCGCCCGTGGTGCCAGTTCCCTGCAGCGAATGGGGCAGGCCCGGAGGAAAGTACCAGAGGTCTCCCGCCTTGACGTCCTGCACCGAGGGGCGCCCTTCTTCGTCGAGCGTCGTGATGCGGCATCGTCCGTCAAGCATGATGGCCCACTCGGCCTGCTGATGCCAGTGCATCTCGCGAATGCCGCCGGCCGACAGCCGCATGTTCACGCCGGAAATGTCCTTGGAGATGGCAAAGTCTTCCTGCGTGACCTCGCGCGCCCAGCCACCGTTCTGGATCCGCTTGTGGGCATTGTTGAACGACGACCAGAACAGCGGCATGCCGTTGACGTCGGTGGCCGGCGCATCCTGGAACGACGGAAACTGCTCCGCCAGGGCATCGTTGCGCGGACCGGGATCGGTGAGACCCTGGCGGTTGCGCGCATTGATCGCGCCTTCCGGCGGGCGGTCGGGGTTGCCGAACGAAGCGGCGTGCGCCGACGCGGCAGCTGCTGCAAACGCGGTGGTGGCCGCGCCGATCATTACCTTTCGCCTGGTCAGGTCAGTCATGATGGATTTCCTTTTTCTTCGATGGGACAGTCCGTCGCATTGGCATCACGAAACACGGCGGGCCGTGATTCAAGGTTAGGCAGCGCAGCGGGCCTCGCCTATCAGACCATCACCATGGCGGCGCTATACGATGGTTTGTCGGCCTGGCCCGTCGGCATGAAGGGCGAGCGCACTGCCATGCGTGCGGAATCAGAACGTGACACGCACGGTGCCGTTGTCCGACCGCAAGAGCCTGACGTGCTCACCCGGATAGAAGTTGCCTTCGGATGCGGGTTGCGTGATGGCCTGCAGTCGCCCATCGCGAAGGCGCACCGTGATTTCGTATCCGGCCTTGCGGTCGATGTGATCCTCGATTTCGTGCCCGGCAACGCCGCCGGCCAGTCCGCCCGCAACACCGGTGATCCACGAACCGTGCCCGCCGCCAATGGCGCTGCCCGCGACGGCGCCCAGCAATCCGCCGCCGAGTTCGCCGACCAGCGTGGACGTGGGACTGCTGTCGTCGATCTGCACCGACCGTACCCGCTCGACCACCGCGGTACTCACCGACTCCGGCCGCTGCAGCTGTCCGGCGTCGTAGACGGTGCCTGACGGACCGATGCTCGCGCAAGCTGACGCGAGCCCCGCGGCGGCCACCAGCGCCGCCGTGACGCGCATCCGATTGAGGTTGGAAAACATGAACGCTCCTGTCAACGCAGTTGGGGATGCCCGCCAGGTATCGCCATGCCGGGCATGGAGGTGCTCAGGCGCCGTTGTAGTTGATCTTCAGCGTCTGGTTATCGAGCGACGTACGGACCTTGTCGGACAGCTTCCGGGTGGGCGCCTTCCGGCATTCGTCGACCACATGGGCGACCGTGTGCGGGGTATCGACGACGATCTGGTCGTTCTCGCGCACGCCCAGCTTGTCGACGCTGGCGATCCAGTAGATCACCGCCGGCTTGTAGGTTTCGCTGACCGACAGGAACTCTTCGCAGGTCATCTTGAAAGGCTTCACAGTCTTGACGTCGTCAGTCGCGGCCGCGGCGACGAGCGGGGTGGAGAGGGCGGCGATGGCAAGGGAAAGGATCAGGCGTTTCATGTGGGCTCCTGGGACGTCGCATGGGATGGGTTGGGCCGGTGGGCAAGCAACGTAGCCGTCCGGTCGAGAACGATCCTATGGGCGGACGGCGCCGGACCGTTTCGGCAACCCGCAAGCCATTGCCAAATCACATGACGGGGAGCGAGATTCCGCGACGATGTCCCCAGCCATCAAACGACGGTCCCAAAATGTCAAATGCTCGGCCGAAATTTCGCCAATACTGCAACGGATACCCATGTGGAATTCCGCCATTCCGCGAATGGCGGCGTCTCCCGGCCCGGGCATCTCACACAACGAGAATCGAGGAGAAAAAATGGACCGTATGAACTGCCTTGCTGCTGCCTTGGCCTTGTCGATCAGCATCGCGAGCGGCGTCGCCAGCGCGCAGGCCTCGCAACCTGCGGCACCGGCGCCGGCGCCCGCCACCACCGATGTCAACGAAGTCCCGCAGCCTCCGCAAGGCATGACGCCGGCCGAGCGCAAGAAGTGGTTCATGGAACGGTTCAAGGCGGCCGACACCGATCACGACGGCAAGCTGACCCGTGAAGAGGCACGCGCTGGCATGCCGGAGGTCTACAAGCGATTCGACAAGATCGATACCCGGAAGCACGGCTACGTGACCGAGCGTCAGGTCGGGGCAGCCTGGTCAAAGATGATCCAGGACGATATGCAGAAGAAAAATCCGATCATCAATTGAAGGCAAGGCCCTGACGGTGCCCAACCACGGGATGCCGGAGGGGCTACGCCAGCCGCCTTGCCGTGACAATCGGAAGATCCCCGTTTTTTGCTGGCCCGGAGCGTTCCTGCGCGGCGATATTCCGCTGCAGCCATCGAAAGAAATGGGCCGTATATTCGTATTGCCGACCGCGGACCTGCCGGGTATGATCCGTTCGCTCATGTAATGTTCCCTGTATGAAGTGCGGGATGGATGGCATGGGATGAAAGGCCGCCAGCGGTCGGGAGGTTGCCGGCAGCAGGCCGGCGAGCGTGCATGTCCAGTGCCGTAGCGCGCGGCATGCTACCTCCGCATGCCGCCGATCCCGCGCAGTTCGCCTGTCATGGCCGATATGACCATACGTTGGTATGACTGTCCGCCTATGGCGGTATGCGCGGCCCCTGCAGGTCATGTGCGCCGCCAGACCCGCCCAGGGGCATGGCCGGACCACCGCGCGTATTTCTGATGCAGGCGTGGGCGGCCGTCGGCGCCGTTTAGCCAATCTTCATTTTGTAAATGCCGGCGCAAATGCTGGTATGGGCCCACTCACCTGCCGGGCCTATGGTGTGTTGCAGGCAAACCATGGTGTCATTCCGCCGCGCCGTTCGGAGAAACGGCAATCGGAGAATGACCATGACCTTGGACACGGCTGCGCCGCCAAACGCTTCTTCCCAGTCTTCCGTGTACGCGGGCCCAACCCACCGGGCAGTCACAGCCCTGTGGAGCCGGTACTGGTCCCGCATCGGCCGAATGTGGTACGCGGTGGCCCTGGCCGTGCTGCTCCTGCTGCTTGCCGCGGAGTGGCAGGCGGGCGGACATGGCCTCACGTTGGCCACCCCGTCACGCAGCGGCATTCCATTGATTGTCGTGCTGTTCTTCGGCGCCGGCGTGGTGCTGGTGGCGGGCGTCTGCGTGCACCGCATGTTCAAATTGCGGGCCGCCGTGGTGGTGCTGGCCGCCCGGCTGGAGCAGCTGTCCGACACGGACCCCGGCCGCAGCGAGCCATTGCCGGAGATGGGCTTCCCCGGGATGGACAGACTGGTTCGCGCCATCAACGGCGCCCGCCGGCGGTGCGCCGAGCGCGAATCGGAATGGCTGACGATGCAGGCATCTTGCGCGCACGACCTGCGCACGCCGCTGACGCGCATGGTCCTGCGTTGCGACCTGATCGAGGACGCGGCGCTGCGCGCGGCGATGGAACGCGATCTCGACGAAATGCGCGAGCTGGCAGAGGCCGGGCTGGCCTGTGCCCGCATGCAAAGCGGCCTTGCACAGAAGCTGCGGAATGTCGATGCCGACGGCATGCTGGCCGCGCTGGTGCAGAACTATCGCGATGCCGGCTGCACACTGGCGCTTGATGGGCTGGTGGGCCGGCCTGTCGTGACATGTCCGCACGCGCTGCGCCGCATCCTCGTCAATCTGGTCGACAACGCGTTCCGCTATGGCAACAACGTCCGCGTGCGGGTGCGGGCCGACGGGGGGCGCCTGCATCTGGCCGTGCTCGACTCCGGGCCCGGCATTGCGCCGGCCGAACTGGACGCCGTGTTCATGCCCTGGTATCGATCGCCCGAAACCGCGGCGCGCGGGCCGGGTAGCGGCCTGGGCCTGGCCATCGCCCGGCGGCTGGCGCAGGCGATTCGCGGCGACCTGGCGCTGCAGAACCGGCATGAGGGCGGGCTCGAGGCTCGGCTGTCGTTGCCCCTGTGATGGCATGGATGGATGCACGTAAGCGCCGGGTACGTCCGCGCGCTTACGGGTTCACGATTGTGCGGTAGCGCATCGGCTGCCCGACCGGCGCGAGGATGGGTCTGCGCAGCAGCGCATCGACTTCCACCGCTTTCCCGGGCGTCCCGAACTGCCTGGACCTGTTCCCGGCGAAGGAGATCTTGCGGATCTGCGCGCCCAGGCCGCGGTCCCAATGGGAAGATGAGCGCATCCCTGATTGCCGGGGAGAATCCGCTGGCTGTATCATCACCGATCGCCCAATGCGTCACTTCATGACGGCATCGAACGATGACAACCACCAATAACATCAGTCAGACCTCGTTGCCCGCGGCGTTAATCCCGGGCTGGTATGCGGAACTCGGCGCCGATGGCAAGCGCGCTTTCAAGGCGTCGTTTGCCGGATGGGCGACCGACGCGTTCGACTTCATGGTGTTCAGCTTCGTGCTGGCCTCGCTGATCGATCTATGGGGGCTGGACCGCAGCAAGGCAGGCCTGCTGGGCACAGTGACCCTGATCTTTTCATCGATCGGCGGCTGGATTGCCGGCATGCTGGCCGATCGATACGGACGCGTCAGGGTGCTCCAGTGGACCATCCTCTGGTTCTCGTTTTGCACGCTGGCCATTGGGTTTGCGCAGAATTTCGAGCAAATCTTCGTGCTGCGCGCGCTGCAGGGGTTGGGTTTCGGCGGCGAATGGGCGGTTGGCGCCGTGCTGATCGGCGAGATCATCGCGCCGCAACATCGCGGCAAGGCCGTCGGTCTGGTGCAGAGTGGCTGGGCGATCGGCTGGGGCGTGGCGGCCATCCTCTACAGCATCGCGTTCACGCTGCTGCCCGAAACCATCGCATGGCGCAGCCTGTTCTGGGTGGGCATCCTGCCTGCGCTGCTGGTGCTCTATATCCGCAAGCACGTGCCGGAACCGCAGGTGTTCGTGGCGGAGTCTGCCCGGCGGATCAGCGGCCGTCCGGTTTCCGTCTGGGCCATCTTCGCGCCGCCCTTGTTGCGCCGCACGCTGCTGGGAGCGTTGCTGTGTACCGGCATCCAGGGCGGCTTTTATGCGATGTCCACGTGGTTGCCCGCCTATCTGCGGCTCGAGCGTCATCTGTCGGTATTCAACACCGGCGCCTACCTCTTCGTGATCATCGCGGGCTCGTTCTGTGGCTACGTCGTTGGGGCGTACCTGGCCGACTATTGGGGCCGGCGGCGCAACTTCATCATGTTCTCGGCGCTGTCGATGGTGTCGGTGTACCTGTACCTGACGCTGCCGCTATCGAACCAGCAGATGCTGTGGCTGGGCTTTCCGCTGGGCTTTTCGTCGTGCGGCATCTTCAGCGGGGTGGGAGCCTACCTGACGGAGCTGTATCCGTCGGAATCGCGTGCGAACGGCCAGAGCTTCACCTACAACTTCGGTCGGGGCATTGGCGCGCTGTTTCCGGGTCTGGTCGGCATACTGAGCCATACGGCCGGTCTTGCGACAGCCATTGCCATCTTTTCCGGCGCGGCCTACGGCGTGGTGCTGCTGACGGTCTTGCTGCTGCCGGAGACCAAGGGCGCTTCGCTGGAGGCGCAGCCCGCCAGCGAGTAAGCCCGGCCCCGCGACAGGATGCGGGGGTTTGTATCACTACGTATCGAGCCCGACGACTGACGCACGCTGATACGAGGACGCTGTCCCGGTGACACACCTGCGATACGTCCTCGCCGCCTAATGGAATCCCGATACCGAATTCGCGGAGCCACCATGAAGCTGATGTCTGTCGTAGCCCTGACCGCGGTCGCCACTGTCGTGCTCACGGGCGCCACTGCTGCTGCCGCACAGTCCGGCGCGACTCCCAATCCCGGCGCCACTGGCAATCCCAATGCGTCGCCCATCTACGGCGTAACCCTGCCCGAGGGCTACCGCAACTGGCAACTGGTGGCCCCCGCCCTGGAGGGCGAGCCGCTGAACGAACTGCGCACGGTCGTGGGCAACAAGATCGCCATCGATGCATACAAGCGCGGCGAGCTACCGTTTCCGGATGGCGCGGTACTGGTCAAGCTGGCCTGGAAGTACACGCAATCGCCTGAGTTCAAGTCTGCGCTGGTGCCCGGACACGCCACCACCGTGCAGGTGATGGTCAAGGACTCAAAAAAATACGCCGCCTCGGGTGGCTGGGGCTACGGGCGCTTTATCGATGGCAAGCCCGCCGACCTGGCACAGCATCAAACGTGTTTTGCCTGCCACAACGCGCTCGTGAAGAACCGCGACTACGTATTCACGCGACTTGCGCCGTGATCCCATCCTGATCGCGCCGTCTTCGCCCAGCGGTCAACCGCCAGCCGGGCAGCCGGGCGGCCGGGCGCCGCGGCATCGATACATCGTGCGATTTCGAAATATGCGGGCGGTATCGACAAGGTGCCGCGCCGACACCGTTCAAGCTTCACCCGCGCCGCCGTTCCCTGTTTTGGGTTCGCGGGTTTCTTTTCTGGCCGGCTGTACCCGTCCGGCCTTTACTTGAGGAGGATGAAGATGCTGAAGAAGACCGTACCGATGCTGATCGTTGCCGCGCTGACGGCCGTGAGCGCCGTGCAACTGGCCCACGCGCAGACAAACTCGGGCCGCACGCTGCGCAAGGTGGACCCTTATACCGATGGTGCCAAGGTCGGTAAGCCTGATCCGTATCTGGACGGCGCAAAGGCCGACAAGTTCGATCCGTACGCCGGCGGCGCCAAGACGTCGACCCGCACGGACCTGGCCCCTCGCAAGGCCGATCCGTACACCGACGGCGCAAAGATCGGCAAGGCCGACCCGTACACGGACGGCGCCAAGGTTGGCAAGCCCGATCCGTATCTGGATGGCGCCAGGACCGGCAAGCCCGATCCCTATACCGACGGCGCGAAGCACTGAGGATCGGCATTGTGGTGTACGACGGTCAGGCCCGGCAACGTTCCAGGCGTCCGTCGATGTCCTGCGCTATGCCGGCACGATCTGCTGGTCAGGCCCGGTGCTGGAGGCTTCCAGGGCGATAGAACTGTGCAGGCTGCCAAAGAGCATCAGCATTGGATAAGCGGTGTTCGCCGACCACGTGCGTACACCCGACCTGTTGCGTTCGCGCGCGGCCACACTGTTCGACTGGGTATGCCAGCGCAAACTGAAAGTGTCCGATGGCGGCGAGTGCGCGCTGGCCGATGCCGCCAACGCCCGCGCCGACATGTGGAGCCGCAAGGCCTCCGGAAAACCGGCGCCCTTCCCGTGACGATGCCGGCTGTCGATCCGGCTGCGGATACCGTGACGGTATGCGGATGCGCTACTTCACGTTGCCGCCGAGTACTTCGCGGCGGGCCCGCAGGACGTGGATCGACTGGCGCAAGACGGCGAGCGTTCCTGCAGCGTGGGCCTCTCCGCTGCCGGAGGCCAGCCGCGCCGCAACTTCCGCGCGCCGCAATTCAGCCTCGCGCTCGGCGATATAGCGATCAAGAATCACCAGATCCCGCAGTGTTTTTCCTTTTTGCATGGCTGTCAGAGGGGATGGAGGAATGACTCACTTCAATATATCGGCCCGAATGGCACGCACGTGGCCTAACTCGACACAAAATAGCCCCCAGGAACTGTCCGAATTGTATTCATTTCGTACAGTCGATTGCATCACGGCTCGACATATATTCGGGGGCTCTTGCACTATTCGCGCCATGCAAGAGAGTCAGTTCGTATTCGAGCCGCTCCTTTGAGAGCGGCTTCTTTTTTTGTGCGGCACCCTCCGGCCGGGGAAGCCGGACGCCATGGGTTGGGGAACTTCCTGCGTAGTATCATTGCGCTCTCTATCCAGCATCGGCGCGTCCTCGTTCATGGCTCGGTCCAAGGTGAAATCCATTCCCAGTCAACTTCACTTTCCTGTGGTGGGAATTGGCGCATCCGCCGGCGGGATCGAGGCGCTGCGGTTATTCTTCGAAGCCCTCCCAGGCCGGACGGGTGCCGCATACGTCATTGTGCTGCACCTGTCGCCGGATCACGCCAGCTCGCTGCCGGGCATCCTGTCCGGCGTCACTTCGATGCCGGTGCAGCAGGTCAACGAAGCCATCGTCATCGAGCCCAATCATGTCTATCTGATCGCGCCGTCGATGGTGCTGACGATGGTGGACGGTTACCTGCAGGTACAGCCGGCTGCGTCGCATGATGACCGGCGCATGGCCATCGACCTGTTCCTGCGTTCGCTTGCGGAAGCCCACCGTGACCGGGCGGTTGGTATCGTACTGTCGGGCGCCGGTGCCGACGGTGCCGTCGGGATCACGCGGGTGAAGGAGCTGGGGGGCATCGTGTTGGCCCAGCAACCCGAGGACGCGGCGTTCTCGAGCATGCCGCGCGCCGCAATCGGTACGGGGCAGGTCGATTTCGTGCTGCCCGTGGCAGACATGCCCCAGCGCCTGCTGGAGATGTGGTCCAACAAGCGCCGCATTCGGGCCACCGTGGAGGCCGAGTCCGACGCCGACGACGCCGTTGCCACCGACAACGAGCGGATTCTGCGCGAGATCATGGTCATCCTGCGCACGCGCACCGGCCACGACTTCCGCCAGTACAAGCGCGCCACGGTGCTGCGCCGCATCGAACGCCGCATGCAGGTCAGCGGGCTGTCGGAACTGCAGGAGTATCGCGACTTCCTGCACGACCACCCCGACGAGACGCCGCACCTGCTGCAGGACATGCTGATCAGCGTGACCAATTTCTTCCGCGACAAGGACGCCTACGACCTGTTGCAGAACGATGTCGTGCCGCAGCTGCTGGAGCATCGCATCGAAAACGAGCCGATTCGCGTCTGGTCTGCCGGCTGTGCCACGGGCGAGGAAGCCTACTCTCTGGCGATGCTGCTGGCGGAGGCCTCGTCGCGCAACGCGGAAGCCGTGCCGTTCCAGGTGTTTGCCACCGATATCGACGAGCGTGCCATCTCCTACGCGCGCACCGGGCTGTATCCGGAATCGATCCTGGCCGATGTCGATCCTGGCCGCGTGCGCCAGTTCCTCGTGAAGGACGCCGCCCACTACCGGGTCAAGAAGGAACTGCGCGAACACGTGCTGTTTGCCCTGCACAACGTGCTGCGCGATCCACCCTTCTCGCGGTTGGACATGATCTGTTGCCGCAACCTGCTGATCTACCTGGATCGCGAGGCGCAGCTCGATGTCCTGCGCACCTTCCACTTTGCACTGCGTCCCGGGGGCTATCTGTTCCTGGGCAGTTCGGAGGCGGCAGACAGCGTCAGCTCCCTGTTCTCGGTGGTGGACAAGAAGGCGCGCGTCTACCGGGCCAATGTGGCGGTGCGTGGCGAGGCGCCGGTGCCGATGTCGGCCGCGATGCAGAACATGCGCATGCCGATTGCCATCATGCAGCCGCCTGGGCGACGCAAGTTCTCGTTCGGCGACCTGCACCAGCGTCTGGTGGAGCAGCATGCTCCCCCGAGCGTCCTGGTCAGCCGCGAGTCGGACATCGTTCACCTGTCGGATCGCGCTGGGCGCTTCCTGGAATATGCGGGCGGCGAGCCGTCGCACAACGTCATCGCGGCGGTCCGGCCCGAGTTGCGTCTGGAATTGCGCACCGCCATCTTCCAGGCCCTGCAGGCCAACCATAGCGTGGAGGCGCGACGCGTTCAGCTGACGCGGGATGGGCGCAACTACTTCGTCAACATGATCGCGCGCCCGGTACATGACGCCGAGGCCAATGCGGACTTCGTCCTGATCCTGTTCCACGAGGTGGAGGACAGCATGAGCGAGTCGTCCGACACCCCGCAGAAGCGCCAGCCCGACCCGATCGTCAGCCAGCTCGAACGCGAACTGCATCGCACCAAGGAGCAACTGCAGGCGACGATCGAGCAGTCGGAGACGTCCACCGAGGAACTGAAGGCGTCCAACGAGGAACTGCAGGCCATCAACGAGGAACTGCGCTCGGCCACCGAGGAACTCGAGACCAGCAAGGAAGAGCTGCAGTCGATCAACGAGGAACTCACTACGGTCAATGCCGAACTGAAGTCGAAGGTCGAGGAAACCAGCAAGATCAACGACGATCTGCAGAACCTGATCATGGCCAACGACATTGGCACGATCTTCGTCGACCGGAACATCCGTATCAAACGCTACACGCCGCGTGCCACCGACGTGTTCAGCATCATTCCGTCCGACATTGGCCGCTCGCTGCTGGACATCACGCACCGGCTCGACTACGACAAGCTGTCCGACGATGCGGCCGAGGCCTTCGATTTGCTGCGACTGATCGAACGCGAGGTGCAAAGCAGCGATGGCCGCTGGTATCTGGCGCGCTTTCTGCCCTATCGCACGACCGAAGACCGCATCGACGGCGCAGTGCTGTCGTTTATCGACATCACATCGCGCAAGGCGGCGGAGGCCCAGTTGCGCGAGGGCGAACGGCGCATGCGCATCGTGGCCGAAAGCACGCGGGACTACGCCATCATCACCTTCGACGACGACGGCCGCATTACCAGCTGGAACATGGGCGCCGAGCGCATTTTCGGCTACACCGAGGCCGAACTGCTGGGCGAGCCGGCCGATGTGCTCTACCTCCAGCAGGATCGCGATCGCGGTGTGCCGGCGGAGGAAAGGGCGCAGGCACGCAAGTTCGGGCGGGTAGAGGAGGATCGCTGGCACCTGCGCAAGGACGGCACGCGCTTCCGCTCCACCGGGGTGCTGTCCCGGCTGGAACAGTCCGGCGTCAGCGGCTATGCCAAGATCTGCCGCGACATGAACGAGGCGCTGCCTGCCGGCGCGCTGCGCCTGGATGGCGGTTTCCGCTCCACGCCCGTCCAGGATCATCGTGACGAGTTCCTGGCCGTGGCGTCGCACGAACTGAAGCATCCGCTGAACCTGATCAGCGCCAGCAGCGAACTGATCGCACGCTCCGCCGAGGCGCGCCGCAACCCGATGATCGCCCGCGCCACGGAAACGATCCGGCGTACGGTGCTGGGCCAGGCACAGATCATCGACGACCTGCTGGACATGTCCCGCGTGCGCACTGGCAAGCTGTCGGTCGCGCGCGCCACGATCGATTTCGCGGAGGTCGTCCGGCATGTCAGCGATGCGGTGCGCGAAGAGGCAGGCCAGCGGGGAACGACGCTCGAAGCGGTATTGCCGGATCAGCCCGTGTGGATTCATGCCGACGTGACGCGCATCGAGCAGGTAGTCTGGAACCTCCTCAGCAATGCGCTGAAATTCACGGAGTCAGGCGACCACATCAAGGTGGTGCTGGAAAGCGATGCCAGCGTTGCGCGATTGACCGTCGAAGATTCCGGGATGGGCATCGATGCCCAGACACTGCCCCATATCTTCGACATGTTCCGTCAGGGCGTCGCCATGCGGGCGCGGTCCCGCGGGCTGGGCATCGGCCTGAATCTGGTCAAGGAAATCACGACCCTGCATGGCGGCAACGCGGAAGCCGCATCGGCCGGCCCCGGTCAGGGCAGCACCTTCACCGTGACGCTGCCGGTCGGCACGCCCGCGACCGCCGATGACGAGGCCGAGGCGCTGCCGGCATCGTTGCTGCGCGGCATGCATGTAATGCTGGTGGACGACGACCAGCAGACGGTGGATACCTTCCGCATGCTGCTCGAGGCCGAAGGCGCCCTGGTCGATGTGGCCAGTGACGGCGAGTCGGCGCTGGCTTCCATGGAGATGCACAAGCCCGACCTGCTGTTGTCGGATATCGGCATGCCCGGCATGGACGGCTATCAGCTGGTCCACCGGGTGCGCGGGCAGGCCGCGCTGAAGGAAGTGCCCGCTATCGCGCTGAGCGGCTATGGCCGCCACAGTGACGTCGACGCGGCCCTGCAGGCGGGATTCGACGCGCATCTGCCCAAGCCGGTCATGCTGGATGACCTGCTGTCCACGCTCATGCGCCTTCGGCTTGCCTGACAGGCGCCGGTGCGCCATCCGGCCGCGGCACATGGTCAGCCGGGTCGGGCGGCATGGCTTCGAGCACGAAGCGCCGGTGCCGGCGTAGTGCCTCGACCGTCGCGCGCAGCGCATCCAGCAGTTCCAGCCCATTGCGCGTGGGCAGGCCGTCCTGCTTCAGCTGGCGCAGCACCCCAATCTGCCGGCGGATAATCGTCCGACCTTCGGAAATGTGACGGTCTACCTGCGCCAGCGCCGCTGCAGGGTCGAAGACCCGACGCTGCCCGGTACGAGACGGATCATGCATGGAGTGGCGCGGGATGTCCCGCCCCGGAGGGAAGCGGCTCGCCGTAGCCGGGACACTGGTTGCGGTCGATCCAGTCCTTGGCCCAGGCCAGCCCTTCGGCCATGGCCCGTTCGCACGTTCGGAAAACGCCAATGTCGCACGACTGCACCAGGACCGCGCCGCCTTGCGCCACGCGCCCTGATGCCTGCCAGTTGTTTTCGCCCAGAAACAGCGCGGCGCCTTCGACGGTATGCCCATAGTACTGTTGCATTGCCATGGCGGTCTCCTTGCTTCCAGATACCCAGGCATATCGATTGCCTGTGGAAAAATTGTAAGAAGACCGCCCGAGCGGCGATACATTGCAGCGTTGTCCGGAATGTCCAGGTTCAGGACATCCTGATATGCTTTCACTCACTATCGGTCACGCGCCGCGCCATGCCCTCGACCCACGTCTATACCAATCAGGCTTCCACCCTTCGCGAATTCGAAAGCGAATGCGTCAGCTTTGACGCCGCCGGTTATGTCGTGGATTTCGGACAGGCCTGGTGGGAATGCAGCCCGGCGTCGATTGCTGCGCTCGATCGCCCCCGTATGCAGCAGCTTCTGCGGCGTCTGCGTGCCGGGGATGTGGTGGCAACGCTGCGGCTCTGCAGTCTTGGCAGCTCCGTGCGCGACGTGGTCGCCACCGTGGAGCGGTTCCGGGCGCTCGGTGTGAAACTTCACTGCGTCGAAACCGGCGAAGCGATGCTGACCGACGCCGGCTCAACGGCATTCCGGACACTGCGGGCCGTGGAGAGCCTGGAACGCGACGCGCGCAGCGCCCGGATGAAGGCCAGTGCCGAGCAGGCCGTGGAGCGCGGTAGCCGGCTGGGCAGGCGTCCGGCGCTGGCGACCAACATGCACGATGAAATCCGGGCGGCGCTGCGCCGGGGCACCTCGGTCAGTGAACTGGCACGCACTTTCAAGGTGTCGCGCCAGACCATCATGCGGATCCGGGACGTCCACCCGGAGTGACGCCGCGCCCGCGCGCCATGTACGATCGGCGTGGCGCGATGCAATTCTTGCCCGCCCGCTGCCTGTGACCTTGCGTGAACGCTGGCGTGGCGATAGGCATACTCCTTGCGCTTGGCGATACCGTTCCCGAACTTTCGGTTGCGGAGGGCAAGCGCATGCCACAGACCGCGATGCCAGTATCGCGCCGGCGGATTGCCGGCGAACTCTGGACGGCCATCTGGCGCCATCGCGTCCGTGTCGTGGTGGCCGTCGTCCTGCTGCTGCTGGCCAAGGCCGCCACGGTGTCCGTCCCGCTGATCCTGAAACTCATCGTGGACGAGGCGGCGTCCGCCCAGACCCTGGTCAACCCCGCCGGCGCCGCCAGCATGGGGCCGTTGGTGCGCCTGATCGTGACGATCCCGGTCTTCCTGGTGCTGGCCTACGCCCTCCTGCGGCTGCTCGGCAACGCCTTCAACGAACTGCGCGACGTGGTGTTTGCGCATGTCGCGCAAAGCACCGTGGCCGCCTTCACGGCCCGCGCGTTCTCGCACCTGCACGGGCTGGGTGCGCGATTCCATTCGCAGCGCGAGACCGGCGGCATCATCCGTGACATGGACAAGGGCACCGCCGCCATTGGCTTCCTGCTTGGCGTTGCCGTCTTCACCATCGTGCCGACGCTGCTGGAGATCGCGGCCGTGCTGGTCATCATGGTGGCGGGCTACGGCGGCCAGTTCGCCGCGATCATCCTGCTCGTCTTCGTGCTCTATTCGACCTGTACGGCACTGCTGACCCGGCGCCGCATGCGGGTGCAGCGCCGTGTCAACGCCGTGGAGGCGCAGACCAACAGCAAGGTGGTGGATAGCCTGCTCAACTACGACACCGTCAAGTATTTCGCCCGCGAATCGTTCGAGTCGCGGCGCCTCGGCCGCCTGCTGGACCGCTGGGTCGAGGCCAGCGTGGAAAACCAGCACGCGCTGTCGGCGCTGCATATCGCGCAGAGCGGGTGCATTGCCATCGGGGTCGCCAGCGTCATGCTGCTGGGCGTGCAACGGGTGGCGCAGGGCACGCTGACGGTCGGCGACCTGGTGCTGATCAACGCGTACATTATCCAGGTGGTGTTGCCGCTGAATACGCTCGGCTTCATTTTTCGCGAGTCGAACGACGCGATGACCAACGTGGAACGCCTGTTCTCGCTGCTCGACGCAAAGGGCCGTGCCGGCGAGGACGACGATGCGCCCGGCGCACGGCCGCTGGTAGTCAGGCAGGGCGACATTGCGTTCGAGCACGTGAACTTCAGCTACGACCCCAGCCGCCAGACGCTGTGGGACGTCAGCTTCCGCGTGGGCGCGGGCCAGACCGTGGCGGTGGTGGGCGGCAGCGGCTCCGGTAAATCGACGCTTGCGCGCCTGCTGTTCCGGCTTTATCAGCCGGACTCGGGTCGCGTGCTGATCGATGGGCAGGACCTGCGGCTGGTCACCCAGCGCAGCCTGCGCGAGGCGGTGGGCATCGTGCCGCAGGACACCATTCTCTTTAACGACACGATTGCCTACAACATCGCCTATGGCCTGGAGGGCGCCTCGCGGTCCGATGTGGTGGAAGCCGCGCGCGCGGCCCAGCTCGATGCGTTTGTCGATCGTCTGCCGGACGGCTACGAGACCATGGTGGGCGAGCGCGGCGTGCGCCTGTCCGGCGGCGAGCGCCAGCGCGTGGCCATCGCGCGCGCCATGCTCAAGCGGCCGCCGATCGTGGTGTTCGACGAAGCCACGTCCGCGCTCGATACGCGTACCGAGCGCGCCATCCAGCTGGAACTGACGCGCGTGGCGAAGGGCCGTACCGCATTCATCATCGCGCACCGGCTATCGACCATCACGGATGCGGACCATATCCTGGTCATGGAACACGGCCGGGTGGTGGAGGCCGGCACGCACCAGGCGCTGCTGGCGCGCGGCGGCGTCTACGCGCAGATGTGGCGGCTGCAGCAGCAGCAGCGCGAACTGGAGCGCACCGAAGAGCGCCTGGCGCTGCAACCGATCCGGCTCGAAACGATTGTCGCGGGGGTGGTGGACGGCCTGCGCGAGCGCATCGCGGCCCGCCATATCCACCTGTTCACGGTCGTGGGAGAGGCAGAGCTGCGTGTAACCGGCGATCCGGGGTTGCTGCAGAAGGTGATATGGGAGCTTTGCGAACGCATCGTCGATGCGGTGGAAGCGGGTGGCCGCATCGAATTGCGTCTGGAGCGCAGCAACGGCGACGCGGCGCTGACGCTGTCGGCTACGGCGTCGGCGCAGGGTCATCCGGTGTCGGCCGCCGAGATCCAGCGGCTGCAGGCAGAGCTTGCCGAGGCCGGTATCACGTTGAAGGCCGATACGGCCCAGCAGATGTGGCAGCTGCGCATGCCGATGCGCCCGTTGGGCGAGCCGCTGGCGACGCCCCAGGTCTCGTTGACAGACGCGCCGCCGCTTGCGCTGGGTCCGCAGACGCTGCGCGGCTGCTGCGTGCTGGTGCTGGACGACGATGCGCCCACGCGCGACGTGCTGGTCGATGCGCTTGAAGATCTTGGTGCCGAGGCGCTGGCATTCGCGCACGGGCGCGACCTGTTGCAGCACCTGTCGGAAGCAGCGCCGGGCCAGTGGCCCCAGGTGCTGCTCTGCGACATCGCACTGGACGATGAGGACGGCTACACCGTGCTGCGCGACGTGCGGCGCCTGGAATCCCAGCGCGAAGTGTCGCTGGTACGCCGCGTCACCGCCATTGCACTGTCCGGGCACGCGCAGCCGCAGGACCGCATCCGCGCGATGATGGCGGGCTTCCAGCTGCATCTGTCGAAACCGGTGCAGATGGCAGAGCTGATTGCGGCGATATCGGCCCACTACCGGCACGCCGCGACCGGGCCGGCGGCCCCACCGGCCGACCCGCTTCCCGCGGGATCCTCCCGGCTGCCGCCTGGCTCGCGCAATGAGTCGTCCTGACTGATCCGGCGTCAGCGTTGCCGGCGCGTGAGCCGCAGCGCCGCCACCACATGGTCGCTCACCACGGCCCGCTCACGTAGCACCCAGTGCATCCCTTGCGCCAGTTCGCGCCATCCCGCCACGCCCAGATGCATGGCGAGCGACGGCATGGCGCGCAAGGTATCGCCGATCGCCATGGTGGCGGGCAGGTGCAGCCATGCCGCCCACACGGCATTGCGTGCCAGCAGCGCGCGGCGGGCGCGGCTGTCGCGCAACGGGCTGGGATGATGATGAACCACCAGTTCCGGGGCGTAGACCATCAGCCAGCCGCGGGCGGCGAGCTTCCAGGCGAGCACGGTTTCTTCGCCCCCGATGAAGAACCGTTCGTCGTAACCGCCGGCGGCCAGGAAGGCATCCGCACGGAATGCCGTTGCGCCGGCCATGAAGCCAAGAATGGCGCGACCCGGCAGGTCCGCAGAGGGCAGCGGGCTGTGGGACATCAGGGTGCTGGTGGGGTCTTCGCGGCCGGAAGCGCCCACCAGGATGCGCGCGGTCAACGATGCCACGGCGGGATAGGCGTCGAGCAGTGCGCAGGCCCGGGCGAGCGATCCAGGCTGCCACCAGCAGTCGTCATCGCAGAACGCCACGTATGGGGTGCCGGCCACCTGGGCCACCCATTGCGCGCCAAGGTTCCGGCCCGCCGCGCCCAGGTTGGTGTCGCTACGCAGGCAGACGACCTGCGGAAAGACCTCTCGCACCATGGCCACCGTACCATCGGTGGACCCATTGTCCACCACGACGATACGGGGCCGTTCCGGCAAGTCCTGCAGATGGCGCAGCGTCCGGCACAGCGTGTCGCGGCGGTTGTAGGTCAGCACGACCACGCTGATGCCGGCGTGCCACGGGGTAGCGTCCATTGTCATCTGCGCGACCGTCAGTGTGTCGGCTCGGGTGCCCACCCACGCATTGGCTTGTGCGCCCGGTTACGCGCCTTTGGCCGGCACGATGTCGAGCGTCCAGTACCGCTCGGGCGCGCCGATGTCGGCGAGCTGGCCGGCGTTGAACAGCGGCAACTGGCTTTCGTAGGCCTCGACGGCCGCCATCTTCATGCTCTGCCACGGTGTGAGTGGAAAATGCACGGGCGCGGCGATCAGGCCGGCCTGCCACCAGCCCATCAGGCGGCTCTGCACCATGCCAGGCAGCCTGCGGTAGATCGCGTCTTCATAGAACAGCCATTGCACGGGCGGCGTTGGCGTACCGCCCTCCGCCGTATCGACCGTCTGCATGCTTGATACCGTGGCACGCAGCAGCATGCAGGCCCTGCTGACAAGGATGTGATCGCTATGGAACAGCCCCATCGGCGCGATCACGGTGCCACCGCGCTGCATCGCCGGCGAAGCGGCCAACCCGGCCATGATCTCTTCCGCGCTGTGCTGGCGGCCGTATTGTCCATCGAGAAAGTCGAGCCACTCGGGCCGGGCTCCGAGCATGTTCAGGCCCCGCGCGTCCTCCCGGCGCCGTTGCGAAACGGCTTGCGTGACACTGCTGAAGCCTGCGGCCCGATCCCAGTCCGGCACGTCGGCGCGAGCGTCGGGCACGCCCGCGAGCACGGTGACGACCACGGCATCCGGGGCGGCGGCAAGCAGCGCACCGCAACTGAATACGGCGTCGTCCAGGTGGGGAGAGATGACGGTGAGCGGCTCGGGGATCTGAAGAAAAGGCATCGATATCAGCGCAAGTCAGCGGAAGTCGGTCGGGTGCCAGTCTGGCGCGGGCGCCGCGTCGGTTGCCTCGCCCGCGGTCGGTTGCCACAGGCTCCCGCGGGACCGCGCGCGCTGCTGCGCCGCCCGGCGGGATACGAACGCGGCCACGGTCAAACGCAATCCTTGTGCCAACGGCACGGCCGGCTGCCACTGCAGCAGCGTGCGGGCCAGGGTGATATCGGGGCACCGCTGGCGCGGATCGTCCTCCGGCAGCGGTCGATGCTCCAGCGTCGAGGCCGAGCCCGTGGCGTGGAGGATCTCTGTGGCGATGTCGCGCATCGTGGTCTCGCACGGGTTGCCCAGGTTGACCGGCGTGCCGGCCGCATTCGATGCCATCAGGCGGATCAGCCCTTCGACCAGATCGTCCACGTAGCAGAAAGAGCGCGTCTGCGACCCGTCGCCATAAAGCGTAAGCGGCTCGCCGGCCAGCGCCTGCGAGATGAAATTCGACACCACGCGGCCGTCGGCTGGATGCATGCGAGGCCCGTAGGTATTGAAGATCCGGGCGATCCGCACGTCTACGCCGTGCTGGCGGTGGTAGTCCATGAACAGCGTTTCCGCACAGCGCTTGCCTTCGTCGTAGCACGCCCGCCGGCCCACGGGATTCACGTGTCCCCAGTAGCTTTCCTGTTGCGGATGGTGGTCGGGGTCGCCATAGACTTCGCTGGTGGAAGCCTGCAGGATGCGCGCCTTCACACGCTTGGCCAGGCCCAGCAGGTTGATCGCGCCATGCACACTGGTCTTGGTCGTCTGCACCGGGTCGCTCTGGTAATGCACCGGCGACGCAGGGCAGGCCAGGTTGTAGATCTCGTCGATCTCGACGTAGAGCGGGAACGTCACGTCGTGACGCAGCAATTCGAAATTGGGCCGTGGCAGCAGGTGAGCGATATTTTCCTTGCCACCCGTGTAGAAGTTATCGACGCAAAGTACATCATGGCCCGCTTCGACCAGGCGGTCGCACAGGTGCGAACCGAGGAAGCCGGCGCCGCCCGTTACCAGGATGCGCTTGTGGTGGGGATCCTTCATGGTTCATCTCCTAGGCCGCCACGCGGCCCGCGCCTGCGGCGCTAATCGCCAGCCGGGCGTAGACCTGCTCCATTTGCCGCGCTACGCCCGCCCACGTGAACAGCGCCTGGGCCCGCTGGCGGCCGGCCTCGCCCATGCGTTGCATCAGGGCGGGGTCGGCGCAAAGCTGCGCAAGCCGCTCGGCAAGCGGTTCTGGTGCATTGGGCGGCACCAGGAAGCCCGTTTCGCCATCGAGCACCGTGGAGCGGATACCGCCGACGTTGGCGCCCACCACCGGCACCCCGCAGGCCATGGCTTCTACCGGGGTGATGCCGAATGGCTCGTACCACGGCGTGGTGACGAAGACGTCCGATGCGCCATAGAACAGGCGCAACTGTTCCCGGCCCCGCCGGCCCACGAAGGTGACGCTGTCCGTCACGCCGGCCTCGTCGGCCACCTGTTGCAGGCGTCCGATCTCGGGTGTGGCCGCGACACTCGGCGATTCGGCGTTACCGCCGACCACGTACAGCCGGGCACGCATGCCGAGCGTGTGGCGCAGATACCCGATGGCCCGGATCACGTTGTCGATACCCTTGCGCGGCACCAGGCGGCCCAGTTGCAGCACCGTGAACTCGCCGCCGTCCCACCCCAGCGTGGCGCGGGCCTGCGCGCGTTCCACCGGCGCGAACTCTTCGTCGTCGAAGCCGCACGGCACGGTTTCGATGCGTGACCGCTGCGCCCCGCACAAGGTCACGAGGTCTTCGGCATCCTGCGGGCATTCGGCAATCACGCAATCGGACTCGCGCGCGAGCGCGTCCTCGATATCGAAACGCGCGTCGGGAAAGCCGTCGGCGCTGCCCTGGTGCAGCCGCCGTACCTTGCCCAGCGCGTGGAACGTCATGACCAGCGGGATGCCCAGCGCCTGTCTGGCCCGTAGTGCCGCCACGCCGGACATGAAGAAGTTGGCGTGCAAGACGTCGTAGCCGATGGCGTCATGGCGCATGAACTCCACCATGTAGTCGCCAAACGCCGGCATGTGCGGCAGCAGCGATTCTTTCGGCACTTGCATGGCGGGCCCCGCCGGGACATGGATTACCCGTACGTTCGGCGCGAAGGCCACGACGTCCGGCAGCAGCGCCTTGTCGCGCCGCGTGAAGACGTCCACCGGGTAGCCGCTCTTGCCCAGCTGCCGGGCCAGGTGGGCTACATAGACGTTCTGTCCACCGCTATCGACGCTGCCGATGCTGGCAAGCGGCGAGGCATGTTCGCTGATCAGGGCAATTCTTCGCATGGCGGACTCCGCGTTGTGGTCGTTGTTCAAACCGGCCGTCTGCAGCATGCATGCCAATCGGTGGTCAGGAGACGGCGTCCTTACGGAGAAGCGTTATAACGGTTCTCGGCGTCACCTCGCACCTGTGGGGCGCCGACGCGGGCAATCCCGGATTTGCAGTTCGAGAGAGCCGTTTCTACTGACGCCGTGTAGAAGCGTTGGTCCGCCGCCCGTGCAGCGAGGGCGATTGCGGCCGGGCAGGTCGATTGCAGCGGCGGGGTCAGGGGTCGGCGCAAAGCTTGCATGCCAGACGCACCCATACCTGTCGGGGAATGCCATGTCAGCTCAAACCGAAGCCGGCCGCCGGCCGCTGGCCGATGCAGACGCCGCGCGCCGCGCCATCGCGCTCGCGCTGCCCATGCTCGAGGCCAGTCTCGACGACAAGGGCGTTGGCGAGAGCCACTGCCTGCACATTGTCATCATGGATCCGGGCAAGCCGTACGGTTCGTGCGCGTTCGAGCAGGCGATCCTGCACGAGCACTCGCTGCCGTCGCGCGACCGCTGGGATGCGGACTATGCCCATTACGCACGCGAGAAGGCGCGCATCACGTGGCGCACGGCCATCGATAGCGGCCAGCTGATGGATCGCGCGCCACACCTGCTCTGCACGGGCGATACGGTGCTGGCAGGCGCCATCGTGCTGGACGGCATCGTCGTGGCCGCCAGCGGCGCGAACGGATGGTATGACGAGGCATTTTCGCGCTGCATTGCCAGCCTGCTTCGCGCCGTGGTGCGCGAACGGCTGCACGGCAACACGCAGGGATGACAGCCGCCGACTACGGGGTGGCATGCAATTCGCTGCGACGGCTCCATTCATTGACGACGCGAGGGGGAGGGCAACATGCGAGACTTCGAGCAAGACAGGCATCCACTGCTGGAAGGCAAACGGTATCTGGTGACTGGCGGAGGGGGCGGACTCGGTGCCGAGATTTGCCGAATGCTCGCGCAAGCCGGCGCGCATGTGATCGTTGCCGATGTCAACGAGGCGCTTGGCGAGCGTTGCGCGGCCTCGCTGCGCGAAGCCGGTGCGGAGGCCACGGTGCGCTGTGCCGACGTCTCGGATCCGGCGGCGGTACAGCGGCTGTTCGCCAGCATTGCGGATGGCGGGGGGCGGCTCGACGGGCTGATCAACAACGCGGCCATCGACATCACGTTGCCCGTCGAGGAAGTGGATACCGAACAGTGGCGGCGCGTGCTGATGGTCAACCTGTACGGTCCCTACCTGCTGACGCATGCCGCGGTGCCCCTGATGAAGGCCCAGGGCGGCGGGCATATCGTCAACATCGCCTCCACGGCGTCCAAGCGGGCCTGGCCGAACGCGTCGGCGTACCATGCGACGAAGTGGGGGCTGCTGGGCCTGTCGCACGCGCTGCACGCCGAACTGCGCGCGCATCGGATCAAGGTGTCCGCCGTGGTGGCAGGCGGCATGCGCACCCCCTTCCTGCTCGACAGGTTCCCCGATATCGACACCTCGAACCTGCAAGACCCCGCAAACGTGGCGCGCGCCGTCCGCTTCGTGCTGACGCAGCCGGAAGAAACCGTGATCCCGGAGGTCATGGTGCTGCCGATGAAGGAGACCTCATGGCCATAGTCGACCGTGGCGGCGCAGTGCTGCTGGACAAGGACGGCACGCTGCTCGAGAACGTGCCCTACAACGTGGACCCCGCAAAGATCCGCCTGGCCGATACCGTCGGCGATGCGCTGCGCCGGCTCTCGCGGCTGGGGTTGCCGCTTGCGGTGGTCAGCAATCAGCCGGGCGTCGCGCTGGGCCGGTTCGACGCGGAGGCGCTCGATGCCGTCCGTGAGCGCCTGAGCGATCTGTTTGCCCTGCATGGCGCCAGGCTATCGGGCTTTTTCTATTGCCCGCATCACCCGGCGGGCCAGGTGAGGCCCTATGCGGTGCATTGCCTGTGCCGCAAGCCGGCGCCCGGACTGCTGCGGCAGGCCTGCACGGCGCTGGGCTGCGATCCGGGAAAGTCATGGATGGTGGGCGACATCCTCGACGATGTGGAAGCCGGGCGCCGCGCCGGTTGCGGCACGGTGCTTGTCGATTGCGGCAACGAAACCGAGTGGGTTGGCGGTGCGCTGCGTACGCCGGACTTTATCGTCCCGACGCTCGATCGCGCTGCCCAGGTCATTGCGGCGGGTCTGCCGGTTTCGCCATCGCCTCCGATGATGACGGAGCGGCCATGCTGACATGGCAGCAAGCCCGGCGCGTGCTCTGCGTCCGGCTGGACAACATGGGCGACGTGCTGATGACCACGCCGGCGATGCAGGCGCTTGCCGAAAGCGTTCCCGGGCGCAGCCTGACGCTACTGACATCGCGCGCATCGGCCATGCTGGCGCCGCACCTGCCGATGATCGACGACGTGATCGCGTGGGATGCGCCGTGGGTCCGGCATGCGCACGATGGCGACGGCATGGCTGCCGCCATCGGCGAGGGTGTCGCACAGCTCGCGGCGCAGTCTTTCGACGCGGCGGCGATCTTCACCGTATACAGCCAGAGCGCGCTGCCGGCGGCCATGCTCTGCGGCATGGCGGGCATTCCGCTGCGGCTGGCCCATTGCCGCGAGAACCCTTATGCGTTGCTGACCGACTGGGTGCCAGACACCGAGCCCGACACGAGGACCGATGCGCCGCCAAGGCACGAAGCGCAGCGCCAGCTGGATCTTGTGGCGCAGGTGGGCGCGGTCACTGGCGATCCGCGCCTGCGATTTTTGCTGACCGACGCTGACCGAGCGATGGCAGGCGGGCTGCTGACGGACCTGGCTGGCAAGCATCGCGCCGCCGTGCGCGTGGTGGTGCATCCTGGCGCCACGGCAGCATCGCGGCGCTGGCCTGCGGAACGCTTCGCCGATGTGGCGCGGGAACTGGCCATCGGCGTCGGGGCGCTGGTACTCGTAACAGGCAATGGCGGCGAACGCAGCCTGGTGGAGGAAGTCTGCAGGCGGGCGGGTCACCCGGCGGTGGTGCCGATGGCCGACCGGCTGTCCATCGGCGAAATGGGTGCGCTGCTGTCGGCGAGCGATCTGCTGGTTTCGAACAACAGCGGCCCGGTGCATATGGCGGCCGCGCTCGGCACGCCGGTCGTGGATCTGTACGCGCTGACCAACCCGCAGCACACGCCATGGATGGTGCCGCACCGTGTGCTGTTCCAGGACGTGCCGTGCCGCTATTGCTACAAGAGCGCATGCCCGCAAGGCCATCATCGCTGCTTGCGCGAAGTGTCGGTGCTGCAGGTGGTGGAGGCATCGATGGCGCTCCTCGACGGCGAGGCCGGCGCACGAACGACGATGCCGTGGGCTTGCCATGCCAGGCAGGTGCCAATGCCGCCGCCCGTTTCGTCCGGGCAGGAAATGCCCGTGCAAGCCATCGCCAAGGAGGATGTCCATGTACACGCTCGGCATTAACGCTGCCTATCACGACTCCGCCGCCTGTCTCGTGCATGACGGGGTGGTGGTGGCGGCCGCGGAAGACGAACGCTTCACGCATATCAAGCACGGCAAGCGGCCGGTGCCGTTCAGCGCGTGGGAGCTGCCGTGGCACGCGATCGAATACTGCCTGCGCCAGGCCGATATCACGCTGGCGGACGTCGATCACGTGGCGTATTCCTATGACCCGGCGCTGCTGCTTGGCGCGCTGCACGGCGAGGAATCGGTGGTGCTGCCGCTGGAGCCCTCGCGCGACCGGCAGCCCGATGCCCGCACATCGCCCTGGGATCCGCTGTTCCTGTCGTACGTGGTCAACGCGCCGCGGCAGCTGGCATCTGGCGCCCCGCATCATCTGTCGGCCCGCTTTCGCGAGGTCAGCCACGATGGGCCGTTCCGGTGGCATTTCATCGAGCACCACATGGCGCACGAAGCCAGCGCGTTCCTGGCGGCGCCGTTCGAGCGATGCGCCGTGCTGACGATGGATGGCCGCGGCGAATCGGCCACCACGAGCTACGGCATGTTCGACGGGCGCGAGTACCGGCGGATCAAGCAGATCGACCTGCCCGATTCGCTGGGACTGCTGTACGAGAAGGTCACGCGTCATCTGGGCTTCCTGCATTCGTCGGACGAGTACAAGGTCATGGCGCTGGCGTCATTCGGCAAGCCAACCCATCTCGATGTGTTCCGCAGGATGGTGACCAGCGATGGCGAAGGCGGCTACCACGTGGCCGATGTCGATCTCGAAACGGTGCTGGGTCCGGCGCGCCTGCGCGGCGATACCTTCGATGCCCGGCACTTCGATATTGCGCGCTCGCTGCAGCAGGTGCTCGAAGAGACCGTGGTCGGCATGGCGGCCTGGCTCGCCGAGACCACCGGCGAAGCGAATCTGGCGATGGCCGGCGGTGTCGCGCTCAACTGCGTGATGAACGCGCGGGTACGCGACCAGGCACCGTTCGACGCGGTGTGGGTGCAGCCGGCCGCCGGCGACGCCGGCACGGCGCTGGGCGCGGCCTTGTGGGTGGATTTCACCGAACGCGGCCGGCCGGCGCGGCACTGGAAGATGGAACACGCCTACCTGGGGCCCGCGTTCGGCGACGACGAGATCGCGGCGTTCCTGGACTGGGCCAAGCTGCCCTATCGCCGGCTCGATGACGTGGCCGCACGCGCGGCAGAGCTGCTGGCGCAGAACCGCATCATCGGATGGTTTCAGGGCCGCATGGAATTTGGCCCGCGCGCGTTGGGGGCCCGGTCGATCCTGGCATCGCCGATCGATCCGGGCATGCAGCAGCGACTTAACGAAATCAAGGACCGGGAGGACTTCCGGCCGGTGGCGCCGGTGGTCATGCAGGAGCGCCTGGACGAATGGTTCCGCGCGAAGAAGCCTGGCGACGGCGCCGCCCCGTTCATGCTGTTCGTCTATGACGTGATTCCCCAGCAGGCTAAGCGCATCCCGGCGGTGACGCACGTGGACGGTACGGCGCGGGTGCAGACGATCCGTCGCGACCAGAATGCCATCTACTACGATGTGCTGGCGGCCTTCGAGCGGCTGACCGGCGTGCCCGTGCTGGTCAACACGTCGTTCAACACGCGCGGCGAGCCGATTGTCTGCACGCCGCGCGATGCCGTGGAGTGCTTCTGGACGTCTCCACTGGACGCGCTGGTGATCGGTTCGTTCCTGCTGGAGAAGCCAGCCGCCGCGCCGGCAGTGAAGGCCGGCCACAAGGAGGCCGCCGATGCAAGCGTCTGAACCGCTGGTCTCGGTCGTCATCGCTACCTACCGGCGTGCGGCGCTGCTCAAACGCTGTCTGCTGGCGCTGTGCCATCAGCGGATGGACGCGCGCGCGTTTGAGATCATCGTGGCCGATGACGGTTGCGAGCCGGCCATCGCGGCATTGGTCGCGACGCTGGCGGCCCGGTATCGGGCCGTGGCGTTCCGTTACACGGCGGTGCCGGCCACGCAGGGGCCGGCCGGTGCCCGCAATGCGGGCGCGCGTCTGGCACGGGGCGAGATCCTGGCCTTCACCGACGACGACACGATCCCGTCGCCCGACTGGGTCTGCAACGGCTATCTGGCCCTGGCCGGCGCGCCCGGATGGTGCGCGGCGGCGGGCCGGGTCGTGGTGCCCACGCCAGCACGGCCGACCGACCACGAGCGCGATACGGCCGGGCTTGCCAGCGCGGAATTCGTTACCGCCAACTGCTTCGTGCGACGCGCGGCGTTCGACCGGGTCGGTGGCTTTGACGAACGCTTTACGCGCGCATGGCGGGAGGACTCCGACCTGCAGTTCCGCCTCGAAGGACAGGTCGGCCCGGTGGGCCGCGCGACCGATGCGGTGGTCGAGCATCCCGTGCGCCCCGCCGAATGGGGTGCAAGCGCGCGGGCACAGGCCAAGGTCTTCTTCGATGCCCTGCTGTACAAGAAGCATCCGCTGCTCTATCGCCAGCGCATCCGGCGGGTGCCGCCCTGGCACTACTACGCGATCGTGGCGTGTGCCGGCGTGGCGCTGGTCGGCGTGGTTGCCGGTGCCGCGCAGGTGGCGGCGGTCGCGGCAGCCGGATGGGCGTTGCTGACGGCGGCCTTCTGTGCGCGCCGGCTGCGCGGTGCGTCGTGGCGGCCGCGCCATGTCTGCGAGATGGTAGCGACGTCGATCGTCATCCCGCCGCTGTCGCTCTATTGGCGCCTGCGAGGGGCGCTGGCATTCCGCACGGGCTTCCTGTGATGCCGGCCAATACGCGCAAGGTCGCCGTTTTTCGCGCGCTGCAACTGGGCGACATGCTCTGCGCCGTGCCCGCGCTCAAGGAATTGCGCGCGGCCGAGCCGGACGCGCACATCACCCTTGTCGGCTTGCCGTGGGCACGCGATTTCGCCGCGCGCTACTGTGGGCTGATCGACGACTTCATGGCCTTCCCCGGCGCGCCAGGCATGCCGGAGCAGGGCGCCGATGCGCAGGCGCTGGACCGCTTCCTCGCCGATGCGCGGACCCGCCGATTCGATCTCGCCATTCAGCTTCATGGAAGCGGGGCGATCACGAATCCGCTGGTCCGCCAGCTTGGCGCGCAGCGCGTTGCCGGATTCTGCGACGGGTCCGACGGCGCACAGCCCGCCGCACCGGGCGAGTTCTGGATCGCCTGGCCTGACGGCAACGAGATCGAGCGACTGCTTGCCCTGATGCACGCGCTGGGCTATCCGCACGCGGACACCCATCTTTCGTTTCCCCTCCACACGGACGACCTGCGTGACTGGCGGAAGCTGGCCGATGCCCATGGGCTGGAGCCGGGCAGCTATGTCTGCGTCCATCCCGGTGCGCGCATGCTGTCGCGGCGCTGGCCGGTGGAGCGCTTTGCCGAGGTGGCGCAACGTCTGGGCAATCCATGGCGGATCGTGGTAACTGGCGCGCCGGACGAGAGGGACCTGGCCGACCGGCTTTGTACGCTGACCGCGGTGCCGGTGGTGAACCTGTGCGGCCAGACCTCGCTGGGCGCGATGGCCGCGTTGATCGCCCACGCCAGGTTGCTGGTCTGCAATGACACCGGGGCGTCGCATATTGCCGCGGCCATGGACACGCCCAGCGTGGTGGTGTCGTGCGGCAGCGACAGCGAGCGATGGGCGCCGCTCGACCGCACGCTGCACCACGTGCTGGCCGACTATCCGCCTTGCCGCCCCTGCGCCTGGCAGGCGTGCCCGTATGGCCATGAATGTGCGATGCACATCGACGTCGACAGCGTGGCCGCCGCGGCACGGCGCCTCGCGGATCGGGAGACCGTATATGTCTAGGCGACTGCGCATCCTGACCTGGCACGTCCACGGCAACTACCTGTACTACCTGTCGCAGGTGCCGCACGACTTCCTGCTGGTAACGCGGCCCGGCTATCCGCCCGGCTACGCTGGCGTGGGCGGGCAGCTGCCATGGGGCGGGAACGTGCGCGAAGTGCCCTATGACGAGGTGCCGCGCACGGCGTTCGACTGCGTGCTTTACCAGCACCGGGACCACTACGCCCGCGACAGGGAAGTCCTGCTGACCGACGCCCAGCGCGGGCTCCCGGCCATCTATCTTGAGCACGACCCGCCGCAGGAGCATCCCACCAACTCGCGGCACCCGGTGCAGGACCCGAAGATGCTGCTGGTGCACGTCACGCCGTTCAATGCGCTGATGTGGGACAGCGGCATCACGCCCACGCGTGTGATCGACCATGGCGTGGTGGTCGATCCGGCGGTTCGCTACACCGGCCATCGGGCGCGCGGCATCAGCGTGGTCAATCACCTGGCCAGGCGTGGCCGGCGGCTCGGTGCGGATGTGTTCGCCCACGTCAGCCGGCGCGTGCCGGTGGACCTGGTGGGGATGGACGCGCAGGCGGCCGGCGGCATCGGCGAGGTGCCCAACCACGAGCTTGCCGCGTTCATGGCGCGCTACCGCTTCTTCTTTCACCCGATCCGCTATACGAGCCTGGGACTCGCGGTAGTGGAAGCCATGACCATCGGCATGCCCGTGGTCGGCCTGGCCACCACCGAACTGGTGACGGTGATCCGCAACGGCGTCAACGGCCATGTCGATACGCGCGTCGAAGGCCTTGTCGAAGTCATGCGCGCATTGCTGGAAGACCCAGGCATGGCGGCGAGCTGGGGCCAGGCGGCCGCCCGGACGGCGCGCGAGCGTTTTGGCATCGAGCGCTTTGTTGCCGACTGGCAGGCCGCATTTCGCGACGTCACGCGCTAGGCGTGGGGTCGTTGCAGCGGTTTGCCAGCATCGTCAGGTGATCGGCGAATCCTCCCGGCGCGCGGCCCTTGCTGCGGGCGCTGGTCACCACGCGCGGCAGCGCGCTCCAGGCAATCTGCGCATTCAGCGCGATCAGGCGCCGCACCAGCGCCACATCCTCGCTGCTGGCATGGGGCGGAAATCCGCCCGCACGGCGGTAGGCCCGCGAGCAGACGCCAAGATTGGCGCCGTGAACATGGCGATGATCGTCGGTACGCTGATACCGTGCGGCAAACCGCACTGAGACGTGCGGAGGATGCTCGCTCCAGTCGTCGACGGTGACCAGCCCGCACACGGCATCGGCGGCGAGCGCCAGTTGCGCCACCAGCCAGTCTGGTGCCACGCGGCTGTCTGCATCGGTGAAGGCCAGCCAGCGTGCGCCCAGCCCCAGCAGCAGTTCGGCGCCGGCGTGGCGGGCGACGCCCACGTTGCGCGCGGCGATGGTCAGGCAGGTAACCTGGGCGGGCGCATGGCGGCGGGCGATGTCAGGCGAACGGTCGCTGCAGTCGTCGAGTACCACGACCAGCATCACCGGTTCGCCCTGCAGGCCGGGGTGCAGCGCCGCGGCGCGCAGCGCAAGCAGGCACGCCTCCAGACTGGCTTCCTCGTTGTGGACGGGCACCACGACGCCGATCATCGCATGGGCTCCCGGCTGCGCAGCGGTTCCGGGTTGCGCGACCAGACTTCGAGCAGGAAGTCCGGCTCGACATGCCGCACATGCCGATGCAGGCCCGGCCGTCGCGCAATCGCGGCGTGCACGTGGCGGGTGGATTGGCGCCGCTCGGAGAACGGGTGCAGCCAATGGCAGGCCACGATCGTGCCGGCAGGCGTGAGCGCCCCGGCGGCGTCGGCCACGGTCTGCAGCCACGGCTCGCGATCGAAATAATAGCCAAGCTCGCTCAGCACGATCAGGTCGAAGCAGCCGCCCGGCCACGCGTCGGGCAGGCTCGCCACGCGCGTCTCGACCTGCGGGAGGCCCGCCACGCGCGCGCGGGTACGCTCGATGGCGCGCGGCATCATGTCGATGGCAAGCAGCGCGTCGCAGCGTGCGGCCAGCCTCTCTGTCAGCAGGCCCGTGGCACAGCCGGCTTCCAGCGCCCGGGCATAGCGCGGCTCCGGCAGGGCAGCCATCAGCAGATCGCGCTTGCGCGCCTCGTACCAGAGCGAAGCGAAGCCCCAGGGGTCGTCCTGCTCGAAGATGGCGCTGAAGTCGGTGGTGGCGTCCGGTGGTGTCATAGCCGGTAGCCCTGCTCGCCGACATCGTTGGCGCTGCCGGCGTCGCCGGCTTTGCCGCCGCGATTGCCCTGGCTCAGCCTGTCCCCCAGCGACGCCAGATCGCGTTCCGCGTGGCTTTGCCGCAGGAGTACGGGCAGGTCCGCGAACAGGGCGGCCAGCCGCGCGTCGCGACAGAGCGGGCCTGCGCCCAGCACGTTGCCGGCGCGCCGCACCACACGCTGGACGGTGGCCTCGACCGTGGCGCGCAATCGCATGGCCGGCACGTACGCGTCGTCTTTGGGATGCGCGTCGATCCAGGCCGCCGTTTCACGCAGCAATGCCGCTGATGCCCGCAGGTCGCTATCGATGGCGCCCAGGTGGGCGGCAGCATGGGGGTCGCCATGGCGGCATACCGTGTGCCGCACGGCGTGTTCGAACGGCAGTACGGCGCCGTACCAGCAGGCGGCGATGCCCGCGCCGCCATGCCAGAAACCGGGGCGGTCCAGATAGGCGCCTGCCGGGCCGATTTGCAGCGCGGGGCAGTTATCCAGCATGACGTCGCCGCTGCCTGTGTCGCGCATGCCCACGGCATGCCAGCCCTCGTCGGTGATTCGCACGCCGGGGCCGTGCAGGTCGATGGCCGCCATCAGCGCGCCGCCATTGCCGTCGTGGCAGGCGACCAGTGCATGCGACACGGCTCGCGCGCCGGAGCACCAAGCCTTGCGGCCATCGAGCCGCAGCGGCGTGCCGCCAGCCAGCCCGGTGCGCGCCGCCAGCGGGCGGATGTCGGTGTCCATGGCGGCACGCGCCTGCACGCGGGCATCGGGCGGCTCGGCGGCCCACACGGCCCAGCGCGTATCGCGTGGGGGGCGGGCCTGCGCGACCTCCAGCAGAATGGCGAGCGCATCGGCATGCGCCTCGAAGAGCTTGATGGCGACGGCGCCGTGCGTCGCGGCAACGTCCGAGAAGACTCGCCAGCGGGCGAGCGTCTGGCCGTGGCCGGGCGGCGGCATGCCGTCTGGCGTGTCATAGCGGGCGATCAGCGATCCGAGCGTGTCGTCGGGGACCATGGCGGCGGGAAGGTGCATTCACATGCACGGCGCTCCGCAAGTTTCCTGCCAAAGCACCCGTGGGGCTGCCAGCGCCCATGGCACGCGATTCGCAGAGCCGGCCAGGGGGAAGACGGGCCGTCGGCCGGTGTGGCGCAGGCCCCCATATTTGCCGGTCGGTTGTAGGGCTTACAAGGGACGGCAGCGTGGCCGCAGGCGGTCGTGAACTATCGGATGCGGCCCCGGATCGCCTTCAACATCGCGCGCCGATAGGCCCGGTCCACGGCCAGCGTCCGGCACATCAGTCCAAGCAGCCGCTCGGCATGCGCCACCGGATACCCTTTCTGCTTCAGATTTCGCAAATGCCTCAGCCGTGCGCGAATCTCGCTGCGCAGGCGTTGTATCCGGTGGTCCACCGGGAATATCTCTCGTTCGAGGAGGGCCTGTTGCCGTTGCGCCTCCAGGTCCTCGTCGCTATACCGCATGCGATCCATTACAGCCTTCCGGTTGATCCGTATGGGCGAGGACTCGCATCTTTCGTTCCGGGCGCGGGCCGTGGCGCGGTGTGATGCAGGCGGTATCTACCCCGGCCAGCGCGCGTTGACCCGTTCGGCAATGCTGGCCGCCAGCGCGTCGATGCCGTCGGCCGACAGGGTGTCCGCCGCGATCGTCATGCGATCGTTCCAGCGATGAAAGTGCCTGCGCTGCGAGCGCGCGTACGACGGGTCGTAGTGCCGGGCGGCCAGTTCGGCGAACAGGTCCGGCAGGTTGCGGGCGAGCGCCATGGCCTGCCAGGCGTCGACGGTGGTCTTGCCGTGCAGCGCCTTGAGCCGCCCGATCTGCGCGGCCAGCCATTCCGGACGGTCGCCCAGGTAGGCGTAGTCACGCAGCAGGAAGGCCAGCCGGGCAGGCATCGGCACGTCGATTTCCAGGCACGGGCTGTCGCGCATGCGTGCCACCAGCGGTACTGGCAGGTTGAGCTGGCCGATGCGCGCGCCTTCGCCTTCCACAAAAAGCGGACGGGACGGGTCGATGTGCTCGATGGCGTCGGCGAGTGTCGTCTCGAAACGGGTCTGCGAGGGCTGCGGCACGCCCGGCAGCGCGCCCAGCAGCGATCCCTTGTGCCGCGCCAGCCCTTCGATATCGACCACCTGTTCGCCGTGGGCCGCCAAGGCCTGCAATACGCGGGTCTTGCCGCTGCCCGTGGCGCCACAGATCACCACCAGCGGCAGTTGCGGCGCCAGGGTTTCCAGGGTGGTGAGGACATGCCGCCGCCACGACTTGTAGCCGCCCGCCAACTGCTGGGCGTCCCAGCCGACCATGCGCATCCAGGTGGTCATCGCACCGCTGCGCATCCCGCCGCGCCAGCAGTAGACCAGCGGCCGCCAGTCAGCCGGGCGGTCGGCAAACTGGCCGCGCAGGTGTCGGGCCAGGTTGGCGGCCACCATGGCGCCGCCCAGCCGGCGGGCCTCGAAGGCGCCTGCCTGCTTGTACAGCGTACCGACGATGCGCCGCTCCTCGTTGTCGAGCACGGGGCAGTTGATCGCGCCCGGCATATGGTCGATCTCGAATTCGGCCGGCGAGCGCGCGTCGATGATGGTGTCGAAGGCGTGGCGGTCTTCCACGCGCACAAAGGGCTTCATGAAAGCACGGGCAGAGCGGGCTGTGAAATGGGTCAAGGATGAAGCCTACTCCAACCAGGACCGCCCGGGATGCCGAAGATCTTGCCGCCAGGCGCGGCCCCCGGAACTGTGCGATAGCCGGCGGCGGCGCCATGCGGCGGCCGCGGCCTGCGTGCTATGCTGCGCCGGCCTGCTTCTGCAAGGATCTGGTAAGAATCAGGCGGCATCATCGTGATTCATCGCGGACTTTCGCCATGTCGACAACCCAAACCACCTCCGCCCCGATGGTCACGCCAGGTCTGGTCGATACGTTCGGCTGCTCCGCAGACAAGCTGGGCGCCGACCAGGCCCTGGCCGGCGGCGACATCCAGTTCTATCGCAAGAGCTCGCGCCTGCAGTCGGGACAGATCGCCATGCCGGCGGCCGAGCGCGGCTTTGTCGCGGGCATTGCGCTGGAGGCTGGCCACCGCCGCCGCATCATTGCCGGGCGCCACGCGCGCACGCACGATTTTGCGGCGGGCGACATCTACGTCCGCAGCCTGTCCGAGGACTACAAGGCCGATTACCAGACCCGTTTCGATTTCATCCTGATGGAGCTGCCGCGCAGCTTCATCGAGCGCACCAGCAGCGAGATGGGCCGGGTGCGTCAACGCGCCCTGCGCGAGACCGCCGGTCAGCCCGACCCCGTGCTGGCGCATCTGGCCCAGGCGATGGTGCCTGCGCTGAGCCACCCCGAACATGCCTGCCGGCTGTTCGTCGACCAGTTGAGCCTGACCATCGGCGTGCATCTGGTGAGCCAGTATGGCGAGGAGCCGGTGGCATCGCGCAGGGTCAACCGCCTGCTGTCGCCGCGCAGCATGGCCCGGGCCAAGGAACTATTGGCCGCCAAGCTCGACGGCGACCTGTCGATTGCCGACGTGGCCGACGCCTGCCAGTTGTCACGCAGCCATTTCACGCGCGCCTTTCGCGATACCACCGGACAGACGCCTTATCAGTGGCTGCAGTCCCAGCGGCTGGAACGCGCCTGCGCGCTGCTGCGGGACGCCGCCGTGCCACTGGCCGAGGTGGCCGTGGCCTGTGGCTTTTCCGACCAGAGCCATTTCACGCGCGTCTTTACGCGGCACATGGGCATGGCACCCGGCATCTGGCGTCGCCGCTGCCTGGGCTGACGACGGCTGGAGCCGCAGGCCGGCCCCGCGGCATCGGCGTCGCCTCAGTGGCATTTCAGGCACATATAGCGCGGCAGTTGGGCGCACAGACGTTCCAGGCGCGGCACAAACCGACAAGTCAATTTCCGATGCATGCCGTAGATTGCGTCTGACGGCCGCATGGCGCGCCAGCAGGAGCCACGAGCTTCTGCCCCGGCCGCCGGCGGTGCTTGATTGTTGCCAAATGGAGATGCCGCCGTGACACCGCAGAGCGACCCGCCCCTGGAGGCGGCATTCCAGCTGGACGCCATCCGCATGGTGCGTGACGTGGCTCAGGCCATCGAACGGCGTATTCAGGAAAACCTCAGCGGTGCCGGAGCGGACGCTGGCGCATGCCGCAGCGACACGGCCATCATCCAGTGCCTGCAGGAGCAGATGGTCCATCTGTCGCGCGTGGCCACGCTGGGCACGCTGGCAGCGTCCATCGCCCACGAAATCCGCCAGCCGCTGACCGCCATCCGCATCGAAGCCGGCACCATCGAACGCTGGATGAAGCGTGACGCGCCCATGGCCGGGGAAGTCAGCGAAGGGATCCGCCGCATCCAGGAACAATCCGAGCGCGCCGAGCGCGTGATCCGCAGCCTGCGCGCGTTGATGCGCCGCGAGCCGTTGCCGCCCCAGCCGTTCCGGCTGGACGACGCGATGCGCGAGGTGCTGCCACTGGCCGATTGCCGGATCAGTGTCGCCTGCGTCGATCTGCGGCTCGATCTGGATACGACCCTGCCGCCGGTACATGGCGACCGCGTGCAGATCCAGCAGGTCATGCTCAATCTGCTGCTCAATGCGGTGGAAGCCAGGCGCGATGGCCCGCCGGGCAGTGCCCGGGTGACGCTGCGCACGCGGCAAGGCGCGGCCGGCATGGCCGTGATCGAAGTCATCGACAACGGGCGTGGCATCGAATCGGGACAACTGGCCCGGATCTTCGAACCGTTCTTCAGCACGAAGGACGATGGCATGGGGATCGGGCTAGCCATCTGCCGCTCGATCGTGGAACTGCACGGCGGCACCATTGCCGCTGCCTCGGGCCATGGAGAGACCACGGTGACGGTGACCCTGCCGTTGTACGCGGCCGCCTAGGCGGCGCGCGCGTTCGCCCGGATCAGGCCGCGCCGGTGGCTTCCGCGCCGTCTGCGGGCTGCGGTGTCTCTGGGCGCAGCGCGCGCAGGATATCGCGCCAGCTCACGATGCCGACCGGCCGGAACTGCGCATCCACGATGGGAATGCAGGACACCTGGTGCGTCAGGAACAGGTCGATCGCATCGGCGATGGCGGCTTCCGGGCGCAGGGTAATCGGCTGGCGGGACATGATCTGATGGACGCGCCGGTTCAGGGTATTGAGATCCCTGGCCGATTCCACGTTGCTGCCGATGAACGGGCTCATGGCCCGCAGCAGGTCGCGATCGGACACCACGCCATGCAGCCTGCCGTCTTCCACCACCAGCAGATGGTGGAAGCTCGCGGCGTCAAAGAGGTCCTTCACCGTTGCCAACGTGTCATCGAAGACCACGGTGGCCACCTGTTTCGACATGATGCTGTCAATACTCACGACTGGCTCCGTTCAGCTAGATCAGGCGCACATTTCCGCATGGGGTCGGCGCGGATGCGCGGGTGACATGTGCCCGGTAGGTATAACGGCAGCATCGGCCGGAAACTGAAGCCGGGACGGCGCGCGGGTCAGTCGTCGAACGTCCCCTGGTACTCGGGGGCGGCGTCCGAGCGCGTATTGAGTTCGAACATCACGCCGCCCGGTGCGCGGCAGAAGAAGCGTGAACCCCGCCCGTTGTTGAAGACGCCAGTCTCGAGCTTCACGGCATCGTTCTGGAAGCGCGCGTACAGTTCACGCACCGCGTCGAGCGTCGGCAGTTCGAATCCCACGTGGAAATTGCCGGGCCATGCGGGCACGTCATCGCTCGCGTGGTCGATCACCACGTCGAAGCCGGCGCGCTTGAGGATGAAGGATTTGTCCCACGTCCCGGCGATCGTGAATCCAAGGTACTGCTCGAAGAAGCGGGCCGTGGCCGCGGCGTTGGCGGAGGGAAAGCTCAGGTGGTTGAGCTTCATGGTATGGGTCACATCAGTCATCGTCGGTCTCTCATGCTGGCGGCGGGCACCATTGCCCGGCTCGCCCGAGGTCTTCAGATTATTGGCAGCGGCCCGCAGCCACAACTCGCATCGGCGGCATGCGCCGGATGGCCGCAAAACCCGCGCCAGCCATGGATTTCCGGCTGGTGGCGCAGGCCTGTGGTCGGGGCGTGCTCACATTCGGCGTTTGCAGACCCGGGCCAGATAGCCGAAAACCGCTGCCTGCAGACGGTGTTCCAGGCTCTCGATATCGCGTTCGCCGCGCTCGCCGGCGGCATCGACCATGCCGCGAATCATGGCGAAGAGGTCCCCCGCCACCATTTCGACCTGGGCCGGATCGGCAACCACGCGGCCCACGATGGTGGTGAACAGGGCCTGCAGTTCGGCCGAGCCCACTTCATCCCGCAAGGCCGGGCGCGCTTCCTCGATGTCCAGCAGCTTGGCCAGCATGGGCCGCTGCAGTTGCTGGCGCACACACGCGCCCAGCAGGTATTCGAGCGCGGCCTTGCCCCCGCGCCGGGTCAGCGCGAAGGCCATGTCCGCGCGAAATCGCTCCGTTTCGCGCTGGATCAGCGCCACGGTCAGCGCGTCCTTGCCGGGAAAATACTGGTAGAGCGAGCCGATGCTGACACCGGCCCGCTCGGCCACCGCGTTAGTGTTGAAACCTTCGACACCGTGGGCTTCCAGCACCTGGGCGGCGGCTTCGACAATGGCGGCCACGGTCTCGCCGGCACGTGCCTGGCGCGGCGTCTTGCGCGGGCGCAGCGGCGCCGCCGGTCTGGATTGGGGCATGGGAGGCAACCTGATCTATCGCTGCTGGACGGCGGCGCTGTCCAGCGCATCGAGGCGCGGACAGCCCAACTGGGCCATCGCCACTTCCAGTTCGGTCTGCAGCATCGTCAGCAGGTGGGCCACGCCGGGCATGCCGCCCACGGCCAGCGCATGCAGCACGGGCTGGCCGACCAGCACGGCCTTCGCGCCCATCGCGAGGGCCTTTGCGATATCGGTGCCGCGCCGGATACCACCGTCGAGCAGGATCGGCACCGCACCGTTGACGGCCTGCGCCACGGCCGGCAGCGCGTCGATGGTGGCCGGCACCGTGTCCAGCGTACGACCGCCATGGTTCGAGACGATGATGCCCGCCACGCCGGCATCGAGGGCGGGCCGGACATCGGCCGGATTGAGCAATCCCTTGACCAGGACAGGCAGCGCCGTCTGGCTGCACAGCCATGCCACGTCCTGCCAGGTTGGCGCATGGCGCAGCATGCTGCGGAATACCGGGCTGCCGTGGCTGGCGTCGTGGGCCGACTGCGGCGGCAATTCCGCCAGGTTGACCGCGCTGATGCCGTCGGGCAGGCGGAATCCCGCGCGCTGCTCGACATTGCGGATGCCGTTGACCACCGCATCGATGGTGAGCACGATGGCCCGGTAGCCGGCCTGCTCGGCGCGGCGCACCAGGGCCAGGGTGTCTTCGCGGCGCGGCTGCAGGTAAAGCTGGAACCACAACGTGGTGGTGGAGGTGCGGGCGATGTCTTCGAGCGTGACGCTGGCCTGTGTGCTGACCGTCATCCAGGTGTGCGTCAGCGATGCTGCATGGACCGTGGCCAGCTCGCCATCGGGATGCGCGAGCTTGTGATAGGCGGTGGGGGCGATCAGCACCGGATAGTCGAGCGCCTGGCCGAACAGTTCCGAGCGCGCCGACGCCTGGGACATGTCGACCAGGGCGCGCGGCATGAGGCGCAGGCGCTCGAAGGCCGCCTGGTTGTCGCGCTGGGTGATGCCGTCGGCCGCGTACCCGGCGATATACGCGGCAACGGACGGATGCACGCGTTCGTGAAAACGGCGTTCGTAGTCGCGCGCGGAAACGGTATCGGCAGGAATCATCGTCAAAGCTCGGCCCAGCGCCGCAGCAGGTTGTGATAGTGGTTGACCAATGACAGCACCGCGTCATCGCCGTCGCCGAGCCGCGTGCGGATGCCGATAATCGTCATGTCGAGTTCGTGCAGCGTCGTGCGCATGCCATCGTCCTTGACCATCGACTGGGCCCAGAAGAACGAGGCCCAGCGGCAGCCACGCGTGACAGGCGTGACACGATGCAGCGACGAGGCAGGATACACCACCATATGTCCGGCCGGCAGCTTGACGGCATGGGTGCCGAACAGGTCTTCGATGACCAGTTCGCCGCCGTCGTACTCGTCGGGATCGGACAGGAACAGCGTAGTCGATACGTCGGCGCGCATGCGCAGGCCGCCGGTGCCGGGCATGGTGCGGATGGCGTTGTCGACGTGCGTGCCGAACGTCATGCCGGGTTCGTAGCGGTTGAACATCGGGGGCAGCACGCGCAGCGGCAGCGCGGCCGAATGGTAGGCCGCGCTGCGGCCAAGCGCCTGCAGGACGAAATCGGCCAGTTCCAGGGCTTCGGCGGTGTGCGTCGGCAGCTGCAGGTTGGCCTTGGACTGCGCGGCCAGGTCGCCGGCCGTGACGCGGCCATCGACCCAGGATGACGCCTCCAGACGTCGCCTTAGCGTGCGCACTTCGTCGGGGGTCAGGACATCGGGGATGCGGATCAGCATGGTGGGGATTTCTCGGGGAGGGCGGCCGGCCCCCGGCGAACGGTGAAGGAGCCGGCCCGGTGTCGGCAGGATCAGAACGTCATGCCAACATTGAGCAGGACGGTGCGGCCAGAGGCCGGAACTGCCCGCGTGGCGTTGAACGCCGACGCGTAGTTCAGGCTGTTGGTCAGGTTGTAGCCGTTGAGCGATGCGCGGAACTTGCCCTGCTGGTAGGCCAGCATGGCATCGAACGAGAAGGTATCGGGCACGCGGCCCGTGTTGTCCGAATTCGCCCAGTAGCCCGACGCATATTGCACGCCGCCGCCCAGCGTCAGCTTGCCCGGCAGTGGCACGAGCGCGTGCGGGATGTCATACGCCGTCCACAGCGTCAGGTTGTGATGCGGCACGCCGGGCGCCACGTTGCCGACCAGCGCCGGCCGGGAGGCCGATGTCACCTCACCATCCAGATAGGCATAGGCGAAGTTGGCAGACCAGTTCGTGGTGATCCTGCCGGTCAGCCCAAGCTCCGCGCCGCGTATGCGACGGCCTTCACCGCTGTCGGAGAAGCCGTTGGCGACTGCCCCCGTCACCGGGTCCACCGTGTAGGCGTTGGACTTGCGGATCTGGAACAGCGACCCCGTCACACCCAGGCGCTTGTCGAGGAAGTCCAGCTTGGTCCCCACTTCCACGGTGTCGGACCGCTCCGGCTCGTTGGCGGCGCCGGCCTTGGGCACCTCGGACTGCACGCCGCCCACGGCCAGTGCGATGTCGGTGCCCACGGGCCGGTACGAGCGCGAGAACATCGCGTAGAACATGGCGTTCTTCGTCGGTTCCCAGATCGCGCTGATGGCCGGACTGAGTTTTTTCGAATCCGCCGTACCACCCGCCGCCGAGGCGCTGGTCTCGTATTCGCTGCGGAAGTAGTCCCAGCGCAGGCTGCCGAGCAGCGAGATCTGGTCCGTCAGCCAGACGCGGTCGTTGACGAACACGCCGACGTTGGTGGAATTGGCGTCGCGCGTGGCCACGTACTTGACACTGGCATTCTTGCTGGCGTCGAAGACCGGATCGACGATGGTCTGGTTGTTCAGGCGGCCGGTCCAGCTGCCGATGTCGCGATGATCGCGCTGGTAGTTGACGTCCAGCCCGGCCATGGCGCGGTGGCGGATGGTGCCGGTATGGAACTCGCCTTTCGCGGTCAGCACGTTCTGCAGGCCCCAGCCGCGCTGCATGTAGGTCATGCCGCCGCGCGCACCGTACCGCAGCCGCGCGTTGCCGCCAGCCAGCAGCTTCTGCAGCGTGTCCTGGTTCACCCCGGCGGGGTTGGTGCCCGAGAAGTCGCGGTCGTAGTAGCTGAAGCGCGTGTCGTTGTTCAGGGTGATGCCATTGCCGAACTTCGTCTGGAAGAGCGAAGTCACCACATGGGCATCACTGGTGTCGCGGTCAGTGTTGCGCACATACGAAGTGGACCGCGACAGGCCCGGTACGTCGTACTCGGTGATCGGCCGGTACACGCCGTCGGCGCCCTGCGCCATCGGCACACCATAGTCGGGCGGCCCGCTGCGGTGCAGGTAGGCGTAGTTCAGATGCCACTCGGTGGGCGTGCCCAGGCCGGTGCCGAAGTCCACGGACAGGCCGCGCCGGTCATCGTCGACGTGATCGCGGTCAGGTGTCCTGCCGTCCTGGAACATGGCGTTGACGCGCACGGCCGTGGTCTCGCCGAGCTGGTAGTTGCCATCCAGCATGGTGCGGTACGTAGGGCCGGAGCCGAAGTTCTGGTCGATGCTGGTGCGCGTGCCCTTGCCGGCCTTTTTCGAGGTCTGGTTGATCAGGCCGCCCAGGTTGCCCACGCCGAAGCTCTCGCCGGCGGGGCCCTTGATGACTTCGACGCTTTCGGTGTTGAAGATGTCGCGCCGGTAGGCGCCAAAGTCGCGCAGGCCGTCGATATAGACATCGCCCTTGGCCGACAGGCCGCGAATGCGGAACTGGTCGCCGTTCTGGCCGCCGTTGCCTTCGCCGGTGGACACCGTGATGCCGGGCACGTTCTTCAGCGCCTGTTCCAGCGAGGTAACCTGCTGCTGCTCCAGCACGTCGCGCGGGATGACGAAGATGGTCTTGGGCGTCTCCTTCACGGTATCGGGCAGCCGCGCGATGCCGGTGAGCGCTTCGTTGGTGTTCTCGATGCCCTTGCCGGTCACGGTGACCGCCGGGAGCACCGTGGCTGGCTGGGCGTGGGCGATCTGTGGAAGGGCCGTGATCGTAAGGACGGTGCCGGTGCTTGCCGCGCCGGACACCAGCACGCGGATCGAAGACGATAGGATTTTCTGCTGCACAACTGAACTCCAGCGTTGACGACAACAATCGGGGCGGATGCAGGCATCCATTGCGCCTGTCAGGCGACAGGCGCGCGGGCGGTCGAAGGGGGGCGGAGTAGGTGTGACGCGGAGGCTTGCTGGTCGCTGGGGGCGATGGCTGGCTATGGGCGGGCGGATGCGCTTTCGGCATCGACATGGCCCGACCCGGCGCCTGTGTTTCTTCAACAACGGACGCCAACGTAAGCCATCCGGCTACGGTGGGTCAATCGAAGATCGGGAGGGACGAGATATTTCGGAAAACTTCGAAAATCTCACAAAGAATGACTGACTCGGAGGTTTCCGAGCCGGTCAGGCGGTGCGTGGGAGGTGAGGGGGCAAGCGTTCAGAAGCTTGCCGCCAGGCCCAGCGACACCCCGGACACGTTGTTGCCGAACACGTAGCGCACCACGGCCCGCACGCGCGTGACGAAGACCTCGTGCGCCGTGGTGTCCAGTTCCAGGCCCATCCCGAGCGTTGTCAGGTAGTTGAAGCCCAGCGCCCCAGCCTGCGCGCCGAGGTAGTGGGAGTGCGACAGTTCCAGCACGTAGCGCACGGGCCGATCCATCGCGAAATAGCCGGTGGGGGCGCGCCAGCGCGCGTACAGGTTGGCGGTCTGGGCGATGGCGGAGCCCTGCACCGCATCGGACGAGCCGCCGAAGCTCTTCAGGTGGATATTGGTATAGCGCAGTTCGACGTCGATGTCGTGCTCGGGCCGGTAGTGTTCCCAGTCGATCATCACCGAGCCACCCAGCCCGTAGGCATTGAGCGATCCGCCATCGAGGAAGTTGATGGTGCGGTCGGTCTTGCGGTTGACGAAGCCTTGCGCCAGCCGCAGGTCGCTGGACACATTGCCCAGCGAGGCGTTGAAGATCGGGCGGAACACCAGTTCCTTGCTTTCGGTCAGCGGGAAGTCCCAGCCGATGCCGACGGTGCCGGCCACCGTGTTCCAGCGCGTGGGCAGTTCGCGCGACTCCGTGCCGTTCGAGGCCACGAACGTAGGGTCGTAGCGGCTGTAGGCAATCGACCCTTCCATGTAGATCGGCGTGGTCTTGCTGAGGGTGAAGCCGCCGCCCAGCTGAGACATGATGATGCCTGGATTGGCGGTCTGCCCGTTCGAGATCGACAGGGAACTCGACGCCAGGTCGGGCACCACCGAAAAGCTCATCAGGGTCAGCACGGCATTGGCCTGCCGCTGCACTGCCGGGCCGAATACCACCTGGAGATCGGAAGATTGCTGCGCATGCGCCGCCCCCGCGCCGCCCCATAGCAGCACGGCGAGCACGGCGAGCACCAGCGCGGTCAGGCAGCGCCGACGGACGAAACCGGATCCTGGAAGCGTCATGCGGCCCATGGGGTCGGCCGGATAGGCCCGGCGGCGTTCGGCAATGCTGCAAAGCGTACGCCAGCGCGGGGCGGCTTGCGAATTGGACCAAAGCCGTATGGACCACGCGATACCGGGCCCGGAAAGCGGCCTATTGGCCCAAGGTTCCATTGCGGCGTGTCTGGCTGCCATCTATATGTTGTGCTGACAGCCGGAGAAGGGGACGTCGGCACCATTTTGCGGAGGGATGCCATGAGGCGTGGCAGCGGGCGACAAATTCGGCGCATGCGATGCATCGGCCACTGGATGCTTGCCGGCCTGTTGGTCTCCACGGGCAGCGCCCTGGCGCAGCAGGCGCCCGGGCAGCAGCCGGCACAGCCGCCCGCGCAGGGCGCGCAGGCGACAGCGGGGCAGCAGACCTTCAAGCCCGAGGAGATCGAGGCACTGGTGGCGCCCATCGCGCTATATCCGGATTCGGTGCTGTCGCAGGTGCTGATGGCGTCGACCTATCCGCTGGAAATCGTGCAGGCCGCGCGCTGGCAGAAATCCAATTCGAGCCTCAAGGGCGATGATGCCGTGAAGGCCGTGCAGGACCAGCCGTGGGACGTCAGCGTGAAGTCGCTGGTGGCGTTTCCGCAGGTGCTTGAGCCGATGAACGACAAGCTCGACTGGACGCAGAAGCTTGGCGATGCCTTCCTGGCCCAGGAAAAGGACGTGCTCGCGGCCGTGCAGCGGCTGCGCAACAAGGCCCAGCAGTCCGGCAACCTGAAGTCGAATGAGCAGCAGAACGTGACGGTCCAGCCGGCCACGCAAAGCAGCGGCTCGCAGCAGACGATCATCATCGAGCCCGCCAATCCGCAGGTGATCTACGTGCCGGCGTACAACCCGGCCACGGTCTACGGCAGTTGGGGCTATCCGAGTTATCCGCCGTACTACTGGCCGCCGTATCCGGCCTACTATCCGGGCGCCGCGCTGGCAACCGGGTTTGCCTGGGGCGTGGGGCTGGCGGCCGCCGGCGCGATCTTCGGCAACTGCAACTGGGGCGGCGGCGACGTGAACGTCAACGTGAACCGTGCCACCAACATCGACCGCAGCTTCAACCGCAACAGCGTCGAAGGCGGCAAGTGGAAGCACGACTCCAGCCACCGCAAGGGTGTGGCCTATCGCGACAACGCCACGCGAGAGAAATTCGGCAACAACGTTGGGGGCGCCGACCGACGCAACGATTTCCGGGGCCGCGAGGGAGACCGGGGCGGTGATCGCGCGGGAGACCGTGCAGGAGATCGCTCGGGCAATCGGGCCGGCGACCGCAGTGCGGATCGTGCGGGGGATCGGGCGGGAGACCGGGCTGGAGACCGCTCGGCTGACCGGGGCGGTAACCGTGGCGGCGATCGTGGGCAGGGTGTGGGCGGCGACCGCGCCAGTACCGGCGACAGAATGTCCACGGATCGCGGGGGCGCCGGAGATCGCGGCGGCGCCGGCGCGAATCGCACCAGCTACAGTGGCGGCGGCCGGGACAGCGCTTTCCAGGGCGTGGGCGGCAGCGGCGCATCATCGCAGCGCGACTTCGATCGCGGACGTGCCAGCTCGGGCGGTGGCTACGGCGGCGGACAGGGCGCGGCCCAGCGCAGTGCCGGAGGCGGCGGCTTCCAGGGCGGCGGGGCAAGCCGTGGCGGCGGCGGTGGCTTCCAGGGTGGCGGAGGCGGCCGGGGCGGCGGCGGATTTGGCGGCGGCGGCGGCCGTGGGGGCGGCGGCGGCCGTCGGTAGCGGGAAATGGCGATGACAACCACGAGGTGTCAGGCATGCGTGCAATGAAAGCAATCCTGCCGTCGCGCATCGCGCGTACCGTCCTGCCGCTGGTGCTGGGCGCGGCGCTGATGTCGGCTGCGCAGGCCCAGAAGCCGTTCGATACGCCCGAGGCCGCCATGAATGCGTTTGGTGACGCCGTGGCCACCAGCAATGACGCGGCCATGACGGCGCTGCTGGGCCCGGAGGCCCGCCGCATGATCCCGCCGGTGGGCGCGGAGCAGCGTTATCGCTTCCTGTCGGCCTGGAGCCAGTCGCACCGCATCGAGGGTGGCGAAGACGGCACTGCGCGGGTGGTGGTGGGCAACAACGGCTGGACGCTGCCGATACCGCTGGTCAAGGCAGCCAACGGCCGCTGGCATTTCGATGCGAAGCAGGGCATCGGCGAGATCCGCTTGCGGCGCATCGGCCGGAACGAACTGTCTACCATCCAGACCATGCTGGCGATCTACGACGCCCAGCACGACTACGCGCTGGGCAACCATGAAGGCAATGGCCTGACGGTCTATGCGCGCAAGCTGGTCAGTTCGCCGGGCAAGAAGGACGGGCTCTACTGGCCGACCCGCCCGGGTGAACCGGAGAGTCCGCTGGGGCCGGCGTTCATCGATGCCGTGTCGAGCCATCGCAGTGCATCGGACGGCTATAACGGCTATCGCTACAAGCTGCTCAACGGCCAGGGCCCGACCGCGCCCGGCGGCAAGTACACGTATCTGGTCAACGGCAAGCTGTTCGGCGGGTTCGCGGTGCTGGCATGGCCGGCCCGCTATGGCGATACCGGCATCAAGAGCTTCATGGTCAGTCACGACGGCCAGGTCTACGAGCGCGACCTCGGACGCGACACCGGCGCGCGCGCTGCCGCCATCGATACTTTCGATCCCGGCTCGGGATGGAGCAAGGTGGCCCCTGAACTGCTGCAGCCCGTGACGGCGGGCAACGCGGACTAGGCAGCCGGCCGGCGCCGGCTTTACGCGGGCGATCCCCACAATGCTCTGGCCGGTGTGAACACCGTGCCAGGGCATTTTTTCTTCCGGCTTTCCTTATCTGGCAATGGGTGCGCACCGGTGCGGGTGGATTGCGCGGCTGATGCTAAGCAGGCTTTTTAATTTGCGCCGAGATCCCGCCAAAACATCGAATAAACGTGCTGCCCGGCAGGATTGGGTACCGTTGGCGGCGCTTGAATATGAACGCTTGATTAATGACAAGCAGGCCGTGTGCTGATATTTTTTTCGGCCGTGTTTCATCTTTACATAACAAGGGAAGTAAAGATTGCAATCGCGGGGCCATCGACCTACTTTGATATGGCACTAACGGAATATCCAGAAAAAGCAATAAGCATCAATCGTATTGGCGTGGGGTAGGCACGCCCAGGGACGTTCCATGGATCTGGCGCAGCGGCACGCAACTCGCCGCTGGCCGTTGTAGGGCCCGCTCGCCCTGGCTTGCTCCCCGTTCTGTTTGGGAGACCATGATGAATCGACGGTTGTTCATGAGCCTGCCTTCACTGGCATTGGCACCGGCTTTATTTGCCTGTACCACCAACATGTCTGGCAGCGATGCCGTGGCCAAGCGGCGTGAGATCGATGCCGGCGTGGACGGCACCATGAGCAAGCTGTTCGCGTCCGCCAGTTCGGCGCAGGCGCTGTCGCAGCAGGCAAAGGGCATACTGGTCTTTCCCAAGATCCTGGCCGCCGGCTTTATCGTCGGTGCCGAGTATGGCGAGGGGTCGCTCCGGGTGGCCAATGCGCCGGTGGGCTATTACCGCACCACGACCGCATCGTTCGGTTTCCTGGCCGGCGCACAGTCCAAGGCGCTCATCCTGATGTTCATGACCGACGCCGCATTGCAGGCGTTCCAGGCCAGCAGCGGCTGGACGGCCGGCGTGGACGGATCGGTTGCGTTGGCGACCATCGGCGCGAACGGGCAGATCGACACCAACACGGCCCGCGCGCCCATCGTCGGATTCGTGCTGACCAACGCCGGGCTGATGGCCAACCTGTCGCTGGAAGGCACCAAGATCAGCAAGCTCGATATCTGAGCGTGCGCGTCCGACCATGAGATGGGTCACGATCCTGCTGCTGGGGGCGTCCGTCGCGCTGGCGACGGGCGTGCTGCCGCGCCCGCGCGCCGCGCCGAGGCGCCGTAGCGATACCCTGCGCGTGATCGATGCCAGTCCGTTCTCCGACATCGCCAGCCGCCCCGGCATGGTCGAACTGGCAGGGTCGCTGGCGCACGAACTCAATCAGCCGCTGACCGCCATTACCAGCAACGCCCAGGCCGCGCGCGAGTACCTGATGTCGGGCACGCCGGATCAGGGCGAGATCCGAGAAATCCTCGATGACATCGTCAGCGACGCCTCGCGTGCCAGCGATATCGTCAAGGGCGTGCGGGCGCTGATCCGCGGCGAGGCCCCTCACCTGGTGCCGTTCCAGATTGGCGAGGTGATCGCGCGTGCGCTGGAACTGGTGCGCGACGAAGCCCGGGCGCGCGAGGTGACCGTGGATGGCACGGCGGATGGCGAATTGCCGCGCGCCGTGGGCGATCCGATGGAGATCCAGCTCGTGCTGCTGAACCTTCTGGTCAATGCGCTGGATGCCGTCGAGGCAGCGCACGCCCGTGGCGCGCGCAAGGTATCGGTCGGCGCGTCCGCGCAGGACGGCGTGCTGAAGCTGACCGTGCGCGACAACGGCTGCGGCGTGGCCGAGGGCGACCTCGACAAGATCTTCCGCCCGTTCTTTTCCTCTAAGCCCAAGGGCATGGGCCTGGGCCTGTCGTTCAGCCGCGCACTCATGGAACGCAATGGCGGCCGGCTGCGCGCCATCCGAAACAGCGACAGGGGCATGACGTTCGAATGCCTGCTGCGCACCGAACTTCCCGCCTCGGCCACGGCGCATCATCGCGGCCCTGCGGTCGTTGCGGCCCGGTTCAGGACTGCATTTTCCCGGAGGTAGGACTCCATGCTCGCTACCAGGACCACCATCTACATCGTTGACGATGACGATAGCGTGCGGCGCGCGCTGGGCCGTGTGCTGGGCGCGCATGGCTACCTGACTGCCGGGTTTGCGTCAGCCAGCCAGTTCCTGGAAGAAGCCGATCTGGACACCGCTCCTGGCTGCATGCTGCTGGACCTGCAGCTCCCCGACATCAGCGGCATCGACCTGCAGCAGGCGCTGTGCAGCCGGATTCCGGTCATCATCCTGACCGGACATGCCGACGTGGCCAGCGCGGTACTGACGATGCAGGCGGGCGCCATCGACTTCCTGCAAAAGCCGGTATCCGACGTGCAGTTGCTGGCTGCGGTCAGCAAGGGCTGCGACTGTGCCACGCGCCTGTTTGCACAGGCCAGCGAATTGCGCGACCTGAAAAAGAAGATCGACCGCCTGACGCCGCGCGAGCGCGAGGTGCTGGCGTGGATCGTCACGGGCTTCCGCAACAAGCAGGTGGCCAACCGGCTTGGCACGGTGGAGAAAACCATCAAGGTGCATCGCGCCCACGTCATGCAGAAGCTCGAAGTGGATTCCCTGCCGGCATTGGTCCGCATTGCCGACCGCATGGGCATGGTGGCGGATCCGGCCGCCTGAGCACGGTTCGTCAGCCCGGGGGCGCAATCCCGCGGCGCGCTCACCGATACCATCCCAGGGCCATTCCCGCGCCGGTCCGGCGAAAATCCCGCATGCCCGCTGGACCATGGGCCAATATCGCCCGCCGCGCGTGTCTCGTAGCCTAATCAGTACGTGCTTACGATCGGCTGCGCAACGTGCAAATGGGTGCGACGGGAAACTTCGTGGTGGTTGTCGACGACGACGCGTCGGTGGCGCGGTCCACGTCGCGGCTATTGCGTGCCGCGGGGATCACCGTCGACACCTTCACCAGCGGCGCCGATTTTCTTTCCCGCATCCACGGCAAGGCGAGCTATCGGCCGTTCTGCGTGATCCTCGATGTCTGCATGCCCGGGATTGACGGGCTGGAAGTGCAGCAGCAACTGGCCGGCCTGGACCTGCCCCTGATCTTCATCACCGCGCACGAGGTGCCCGAGGCACGTGACAAGGCATTGGCGGCCGGCGCCGTCGGCTATCTGCGCAAGCCTTTCGACGCCGCGCAGTTGGTGGATCTGGTACGTAGCGTGATGCCTTAGCCCCATGCCTTTGGTCCTTGGTCCAATTGTCATTCAGGCCGCAACAGGCACACTCTTATCAGGGCACGCGGCAGGCACCCTGCCATACGCGTGTTTCGCGGGCCGAACAGGAGGACCGGCAAATGTCGCTACTGATGATTTCCAACCTCCACCCGGACACCACGGAGGAGCAGGTCAAGGAATTCCTTGGCCGCTATGGCTTTCCGGCGGCCGACGAGATCCAACGGCAGGAGGGCGACGGCACGCGTCCGTCGATGACGCTGACGTTCCGGACGGTGGACATGGGCGCGCTGCAACAGCTCGTACCGCGTATCCACGGCGTGTTCTGGAATGGCCACAAGATCAATGCGCTGATCCTGCGCGAACACTTCAGGTAATCGCAAAAGTCTCGCGTGGCCCACGGCCGGCGCGGGCAGGAGATACGACGATGGCAAGCGGTCTGGTATCCAAGCGCGGTCGGTGGGCATTGCTGGTCCTGGCCGCACTGGCGGTGACCGGCTGCCACAAGCAGGAGGCCAAGGCGCCGGCGGCACCGCCGGCGGCCGAAGTGGGCGTGGTCAAGGTGACGCTGCACGACGTGCCCCTCACCTACGAGTTCGTGGGTGAAACGCAGAGTTCGCAGCAGGTGGAAATCCGGGCCCGGGTGAGCGGCTTCCTGGAGCAGCGCCTCTATACCGAGGGCTCGATGGTCAAGGCCGGCCAGGTCATGTTCCGCATGGACCAGAAGCCGTTCCAGGCCGCGCTCGATGCGGCGCAGGCCGAACTGGCCCAGCAGCAGGCCCGGCTGACCACCGCGCGGTCCAACCTGGCACGCGTCAAGCCGCTGGCTGCCAAGAACGCGTTGAGCCAGAAGGACCTCGATGAAGCCACCGGGCAGGAACAGGCCGCCGCCGCCGCCGTGGAAGCGGCCAGGGCCAACGTCACCAACGCCAAACTGAATCTCGGCTACACGACCATCACGTCGCCGGTGGATGGCCTGTCCAGCTACGCCAAGAAGCAGGTGGGGTCTTACATCGACGCCACCAACAGCCTGCTCACCTATGTGGCCAAGCTCGATCCGATCTGGATCAACTTCAGCCTGTCCGAGAACGAGGTGCTGCAATACCAGTCGCAGACCGCGTCCGGCACGCTCCGCATGCCCGAGCGCGGCGCGATGGAGGTCGAGATCGTGCTGGCCGACGGCACCACGTATCCGCAGCGCGGGCGTATCGCCTTCGCCGATGCTTCGTTCAACTCCGAGACCGGCACCTACCTGATCCGCGCCGAAATGCCGAACACCAAGGGCATGCTGCGGCCGGGGCAGTTCGTGCGCGTGAGGCTGATCGGCGCGGTGCGTACCAAGGCCATCACGGTGCCGCAGGAAGCCGTGGTGCAGGGCCAGCGCGGCCAGTCCGTCTGGCTGGTGGGCAAGGAGAACAAGGCCGAGTCGCGCGTGATCGACGTGGGCGAATGGTCGCAGGGCAACTGGGTGGTCCGTTCGGGCCTGCGCGAGGGCGATACCGTCATCGTCGATGGTGCGATACGCCTCGCGCCGGGCGCGCCGGTCAAGCCGGTGGCGGCTGCGCCGCGCCCGGCCAGCGACGGGCCGTCACCGGTGCCGCCGTCGGCGCCGCCCGCGCGGCCAGCGGCGCCGGGCGCCCCCGGTGCGGCGGAAGCCGGCAAGGGTGCCGCGTCATGAAACTGTCCCACTTCTTCATCGACCGGCCGATCTTTGCGTCGGTGCTGTCGATCATCATCGTGGTGGGCGGGATGGTGGCGCTGTTCAACCTGCCTATCGCCCAGTTTCCCGACATCACGCCACCCAGCATCACGGTGTCGACCACGTATCCGGGCGCCAGCTCGGAAGTGGTGGCGCAGAATGTGGCGGCGCCCATCGAGCAGCAGGTGAACGGCGCGGACAACATGCTGTACATGTCGTCCACCAGTTCGTCCACGGGAAATATCACGCTGACCACGTACTTCGAGATCGGCACCGATCCGGCACTGGCGCAGGTTGACGTGCAAAATCGGGTCAACCTGGCCCTGCCGACCCTGCCCGACGCCGTGACCAAGCAGGGCGTGACCGTGGAAAAGCGTTCGCAGGCGTTCATGATGGTGATTGCCGTCTATTCGCCTGACAACAGCTACCCGCAAACCTTCGTCGACAACTACACCAGCATCTACATCCTCGATTCGCTCAAGCGCATCCCGGGTGCCAACCAGTCGTCCATCTTCGGCACGCCGGACTACGCGATGCGCATCTGGCTCAAGCCGGACCGCATGGCCCAGCTGGGCATCACGGCCGAGGATGTCAAGAACGCCGTGGCCAACCAGAACGAGCAGTTCTCGGCGGGCCGCATCGGCAGTTCGCCCACGTCGGAGCCGGTCAAGCAGACGTTCCCGGTGACCACCAAGGGCCGCATGACCGAGCCGGCCGAGTTCGAGAACATCATCCTGCGCGCGGCGTCGGGCGACGCCGCGCTGGTGCGGCTCAAGGATGTCGGCCGGGCCGAGCTGGGTTCGAAGGACTACTCGCTGCGCAGCCGCTACAAGGGCAAGACGGCCACGCTGCTGGCCGTGTACCAGCAGCCGGGCGCCAATGCGCTGGCAGTGGCCGGCCAGGTCCGCAAGGCGCTGGAGGAAGCCAAGAAGACGTTCCCGCCGGGGCTGGAATACGAGATCGCGCTCGACACCACCGAGTTCGTGCATGAATCGATCAACGAGGTGGTCCACACCTTGCGCGACGCGGTGATCCTGGTGATTCTGGTGGTGTACCTGTTCCTGCAGAGTTTCCGCGCCACGCTGGTGCCGATCCTGGCGGTGCCGGTGTCGATCATCGGTACGTTCACCGCCATGGCCGCGTTCGGCTTCTCGGTGAACATGCTCACGCTGTTCGGGATGGTGCTGGCCATCGGCATCGTGGTGGACGATGCCATCGTCGTGATCGAGAACGTCGAACGCAACATGATGGAGTTCCACATGCCGCCCAAGGAGGCCGCCAAGGCCGCCATGGACGAAGTGGGCGGCCCGGTGATCGCCATCGTGCTGGTGCTGCTGGCGGTGTTCATCCCGGTGGCGTTCCTGTCGGGCATCACGGGCCAGCTATACAAGCAGTTCGCCATCACGCTGGCGGTATCGGTGCTGCTGTCCGGGGTGGTGGCACTGACGCTGTCGCCGGCGCTGGCGGCCATCCTGCTCAAGCCGGGCAGCCACGAGAAGAACCGGTTCTTCCGCTGGTTCAACCGCAGTTTCGACCGGCTGGTGGAAGGCTATGGCTCGACCGTGCAGGCCGTGATCCGGCGCACGGCGATCTCGGTGGGCCTCGTCATCGCGCTGATCGTGGCCGCCGTGCTGATGTTCATGCGTATTCCGTCATCGTTCCTGCCGGTGGAGGACCAGGGCTATCTGCTCGGCGCGGTCATCATGCCCGACGCGGCCAGCCTGGACCGCACCGGCGCGGTATCGAAGCGGGCTGCCGAATGGTTCGAGAAGCAGCCGGCGGTGAAATCGGTGGCGGTGCCCGACGGCTACAGCCTGATCGATTCGCAGAACAAGTCGAACGCCGGCACGCTGTTCATCACGCTGAAGGGCTTCCATGAGCGCGGCAAGGGCGAGAGCGCGGCTGACCTGATCGCGCAGGCCAACAAGGAGTTTTCGACCTATCGGGAAGGGCTGGTGATTCCCGTGAATCCGCCGTCGATCCCGGGGCTCGGCACCACGGGCGGCTTCGAGTTCTGGCTGCAGAGCACCGGCGATGGTACCTACCAGCAGCTTGAGGAACGTACGCGGGCGTTCATTGCCAAGGCCCGGCAGCGGCCGGAACTGCGCGGCGTGAGCACGACGATCAACACGCGGTCGCGACAATTGCTGGTCGACCTCGACCGCGAGCGGGCCGAAACACAGGGCGTGCCCGTGGAGCAGGTGTATTCCGCGCTGCAGACGATGTTCGGGTCGTTGTACGTGAGCCAGTTCCCGAAAAACAGCCGGTTGTTCCAGGTGATCCTGCAGGCCGAACCGGAGTACCGGTCGAAGCCCGAGGATATCGACAAGGTCTACGTGCGCAATTCACGCAACGAGATGGTGCCGATCAAGGCCGTGACGACGGCGCGTTATGTGGCCGGCGCCGATCTGGTGACGCGCTTCAACAACTTCCCGGCGGCCAAGATCACCGGTGACGCCGCGCCGGGGTACAGCTCCGGCCAGGCGCTGCAGGCCATGGAGGAGGTGGCGGCCGAGGTGCTGGGCCCAGGCTACAGCTATGCGTGGAGCGGTCAGGCCTATGAGGAAAAGAAGGCCGGGTCCACGGCGGCGATGGTGTTCGCGTTCGCATTGCTGATGGTGTTCCTGATCCTGGCGGCGCAGTACGAGAAATGGTCGCTGCCGATCGGGGTGCTGCTGGCCGTGCCGTTCGCGCTGTTCGGCGCGCTGGTGGGCATCCTGGTGCGGGGCATGGAAAACGACGTGTACTTCCAGATCGGCCTGACGGTGCTGATCGCGCTGGCCGCCAAGAATGCCATCCTGATCTTCGAATTCGCGGTGGAGATGCGTGTCAAGGAGGGGCTCAGCCCGTATGACGCGGCGGTCAAGGCGTCCAAGATGCGGCTGCGCCCGATCATCATGACGTCGCTGGCGTTCATCCTCGGCTGTATCCCGCTGGCCATCGCAAGCGGTGCGTCGGCGGCCAGCCGCCAGTCGCTGGGCACGGGCGTGATCGGTGGGATGCTTGGCGCCACGGTGATCGCCATCTTCTTTATCCCGATGTTCTTCTGGGGGCTGGAGCGCGAGAGCAAGAAGAAGCTCGCCAAGCAGGCCGAGAAGGATGCCGGGCCAGGCGCCGACCCCGCCGCGCCCACCGGAGGCACGCTATGAGCCATCGCGGCTTGCGGGCGCGAGCCCTGGTGCAGGGGCTGGCGGCGGTGACGCTGCTGGCCGGCGGCTGTACCGTGGGGCCCGACTACGTGCGGCCGGACGTGGCCGTGCCGGAGACCTACCGCTTCGCGCCCGAAACGCCGCAGGCGGCCGACGTGGTCACCACGCAATACTGGTGGTCGCAGATCGGTGACCCGGTGCTCGACGACCTGATCGCCGCGGCGCGCGCGCACAACTACGACGTGCTGATTGCCACGGCGCGCGTAGAGGAATACTACGGACGCGTGATGACCACGCGGGCCGGGCTGTTCCCACAGGTGGGGGCAGAGGCGGGCGGCGGGCGGCAGCGCATCAGCACCAGCGGCGGCACCGTGCTGCCCATCGACAACCCGTTCAACTCGGTCAAGGCCGACGTCTACGCGTCGTGGGAGATCGATCTGTTCGGGCGCATCCGGCGGATGACCGAAGCGGCCCGGGCGGATTGGGCGGCTTCCGAACAGGCGCGCCGCAGCACCGAGATCAGCGTGGTGGCGGCGGTGGCCAGCGGCTACATCACGTTGCGCGATCTCGACAACCGCCTGCGCATCGCGCAGGACACGCTGGCCAGCCGAGAAGGGGCCCTGCAGGTGTTCCGCGAACGGTTCCAGGGTGGCGTGGTGTCGGAGGTCGAGTATGCGCAGTCGCGCTCCGAGTATGCGTCGGCGCAGGCTTCGGTCGAGCAGTTCCGGCAGCTGGTGGCGCAGCAGGAGGACCTGCTGGCCGTGCTGGTTGGCGACAACCCGCGTGCCATGCCGCGTGGCAAGTCGATCGACGAGCTGATTCTTCCGGTGGTGCCGGTGGGATTGCCGTCGTCGCTGCTGGAACAGCGCCCGGATCTTCTGCAGGCCGAACAATCGCTGGTGGCGGCCAACGCGCAGATCGGCGCCGCGCGCGCGCAGTATTTCCCGACGATTTCGCTGACCGGCATGTTCGGCGCGGCCAGCACCGCGCTGTCCGGGCTGTGGGTGGGTTCATCCAAAGCGTGGTCGTACGGTGGCCTGATCAGCGTGCCGATCTTCACCGCCGGTGCGATTGCCGGTGACGTGAAGCAGGCCGAGGCACGCCAGAAGCAGGCGCTCTACGGCTACCAGCAGGCGGTGCAGACCGCGTTCCGCGAGGTGGCCGATGCGCTGGCCGGCGTGCAGTACACGCGCAGCCAGCTCCTGGCCAAGAACGACCAGGTGGATGCGTTGTCGCGCTACGCGCTGCTGGCGCGCGACCGATACGAAGGCGGCTACACCAGTTACCTGGAAGTGCTCGATTCCGAGCGTTCGCTGTTTTCCGCGCAACTCGAACAGTCGACGTTGCGCGGCACGGAGTTCGGCCAACTGGTCCAGCTCTACAAGGCGCTGGGCGGCGGCTGGCCCGTCGACGGCGCACCCCAGGCCAGCGTCAACCAGCCGGCCAGCCCCGCCAAGGAGTGATTCATGTCCAGATCCAGCATTCCGGCCGCGCTGCTAGCCGCCACCGTTTTGGTTGGCCTCAGCGCCGGCGCCCTCGCGCAATCGAAACCGATCGCCTATCCGGCCAAGGGACAAAGCCAGGCCAAGCAGCAGGAGGATGACGGTTACTGCTACTCGTGGGCCAAGTCGAACACCGGCATCGATCCGGCGCAGGTAGCCGCCGCGCCCCCGCCCGCGCCCAGCGGCCCCGCCGTAGGGGGCGGTGAACGGGTGGGCGGTGCGGCGCGTGGCGCTGCGGGGGGCGCGGTGGTGGGCGCCATTGCGGGCGATGCCGGCAAGGGCGCCGCGGCCGGTGCGGCCGTGGGCACGATGGCGGGCGGCCACCGGGCACGGCAGAACCAGCGCAATGCGCAGGCCAATGCGCAATCGCAGCAGTCGGGAGCCATGAATACCTACTACCGCGCCTATTCGGCCTGCATGCAGGGGCGCGGTTACACGATCCAATAACCAAGGAGGTCATATGTTCAAGCGAGTCGCCATTACAGCTGCAGTGCTGCTGAGCCTGTCGGCAGCGTCGTACGCCCAGCCGGACGTGAAGACGGACGTGCAACGGTCGCCCGGGCAGACCACGGCCACCGGCACGGCCAAGGTCAACGCCACCATCACCGCCATCGACGCGGCGTCGCGCAAGGTCACGCTCAAGACCCAGGCCGGCAAGGTGGTGGACATGACCGTGGGCGACGAGGCGCGCAACTTCGACCAGTTGCGCGTGGGCGACAAGGTTGCCGTCGAGTACACCGAGGCCCTGACCGTAAGCCTGAAGAAGGGCAGCGGGGCGTCCACCATGCAGGAACGCGAGATTTCGGAGCGTTCCGAACCCGGCGCCAAGCCGGGTGGCCGGCTCGGGCGCGAGGTAACCGTGGTGGCACAGGTCGTCAAGGTCGACAAGGAAAAGAACATCGTCACGGTCAAGGGGCCGCGTGGCCACACGGTGGATCTGCTGGTGGAAGACCCCGAGCAGATGAAGGCCGTGAAGAAGGGGGACCGCGTGCAGGCTGTCTATACTGAGGCAGTCGCGGTATCGGTCACACCGGGCGCCGCGAAGTAACGGCATTCCCGATCCAGTCCGGCAAGGAGTGAAGGAGGCAGCCTCGATGCTCACTGCGAAATGGCACGGCCTGTGCGCGGCCGCGCTGCTGGGCCTGGCCTGGCCAGCGCATGCGTATTACGATCACTTCCTCAGCGGCACCATCATCGGCACCCTGGACAAGGACCAGGTGGCGGCGTTGCGCACCACATTCGGCAAGGCGCTGACCGACTCCGATGACGGTGCCAGCGTGCCGTTCCACCTGGACGCCAGCACCAGCAACGCCAAGAGCAAAGCCACCGATGGCACGTTCACGCCGCTCAAGACGCGTACGGAGAACGGGCAGCGTTGCCGCAAGGTGCGCAGCGAACTGCGTCAGCCGGGCCGGCAGCCGGAACGCTGGACAGGCTGGTATTGCCAGCAATCGGACGGCGACTGGAAGAAGACGATGATCAAGGACTGACCGCGCGCCGCCCGGCGGCGGACCTGGCCCCACCGCCGCACGGCGGTGGGCTCAGAACTTCTCGGGGATGTAGCGGTACGGATAGTCGGGTGCCTTGTAGTTGCCCGCCTTCTGGCGCGCCGGCAGCGTGACCTTCTTGCTCTTGACGTGCTCGTACGGCACGGAGGCGAGCAGATGGCTGATGATGTTCAGCCGCGCGCGCCGCTTGTTGTCGGAGCGCACCACATGCCACGGGGCAAAGTCGGTATCCGAGGCTGCGAACATCGCGTCCCGGGCGCGGGAGTAGTCATACCAGCGGCTGTACGACTTCAGGTCCATGTCCGTCAGCTTCCAGGTCTTGCGCCCGTCCTCGATGCGCGATTGCAGCCGGCGCGTCTGCTCTTCGGGCGTGACTTCGAGCCAGTATTTCAGCAGCAGCACGTTGGACCCGACGATGGCGCGTTCCATCAGCGGCACGGCACGCAGGAACGCATCCACCTGTTCTTCGCTGGCAAAGCCCATCACGCGTTCCACGCCGGCCCGGTTGTACCAGCTGCGGTCGAAGATCACCACTTCGCCGGCGGCCGGCAGATGGGGGATGTACCGTTGCATGTACATCTGGCTCTTCTCGCGCTCCGTGGGTGCGGGTAGCGCCACCACGCGGAACACGCGCGGGCTGACCCGCTCGGTGATGGCCTTGATGGTGCCGCCCTTGCCGGCGCCGTCGCGGCCCTCGAAGACGATGCACACCTTGGTGCCGCTGGCCTTGATCCAGTTCTGCATGTGCACCAGTTCCACATGCAGCCCGGCCAGCGCCTCGTCATAGTCCTTGCGGCCCAGTTCGGTGCCGGCCCCCGCCTCGCTTTCGGCGCGCCGTGCCTGTTTTGCCATGTCAGCTCCCGGAGTCTTGATGGGGATACTCTCCCCCGAGTATCAATCTGGACACTGGGTCGGGCTTTGGCAATGGACCTTGGTCCAATGCTTGGCCCAAGGACCAATTGCTTTGCGCCGGTGCTTGGCTGACTCTAACTGGAGAACCTGTTCGAGTTTGCCATCATGCATAAATGCGGTGTCGTGTTGATGGCGGGGGCGCTGTGGCTGGCCGTGGTGGGCATCTTCTTCAGCGATCCCAGCGGACAGATGCCGGACAAACTGAACCTGTTCAGGCTGGCCATGCGCGGCCTGGAGGTGCAGATGTTCCGGACTGGCAGCGACCCGCCACGCTACCTGGTGAACGTGCTCGCCCGCGACTGGCTGACCGGCTGCGTGGTGCTGTTCGCCGTCGGTGCCGTCGTGTTCCTGATCGCGCGCCGGCGCCAGGTCGCCTGATGGCGTGCCCGCTGTCCCGCTCGCAATCCGCCGCACAAGGGAGGTCATCCCATGCTGCAAGCCCCGTATTCCAGCGCGACCGCGTCGCGCACGCTGATCGACTCGCTGATCCGCTTTGGCCTGATCGCGCTGCTCTCGGTCTTCTGCTTCCAGATCTTCAAGCCGTTCATGAACCTGCTGCTGTGGTCGGTGATCCTGGCCATCACGATGTATCCGCTGCAGGTGCGGTTGCGTGGCAAGGTCTTTGACGGCGAAGGGCGCACCGCCACGCTGATCATCGTGCTGGTGATCGCCGTGGTGATGGTTCCGACCTACCTGCTGGGCATTGCGCTGATCGAATCGGTCGAGCATGCCATGGCGATCGCCAAGACCGGTGAATTCACGATCCCGCCGCCGCCGGAGACGGTGGCCGGCTGGCCCGTGATCGGACAGCGGCTCCATGACGCCTGGCAGATGGCATCCACTGATGCGGGCGGCCTGATCCAGAAGCTGGGGCCGCAGATCAGGACGGCCAGCCTGGGCCTGCTGGGGGCCATGGGTGGCGTGGGCGTGGGGCTGCTGGTCTTCGTCGGTGCGCTGATCATCGCCGGGATCATCATGGCCTATGGCGAACTGGGCACGCGCAGCGCGGAGCAGATCGCCACGCGTCTCACCAGCCCGGAACGCGGGCCGCGCATCACGGCGCTGTGCACGGCGACCGTGCGCGCGGTGGCCCAGGGGGTGGTGGGCATCGCCTTCATCCAGATGCTGCTGATCGGCGTCGCCTTCATCATCAAGGGCGTGCCGGGCGCGGGGCTGCTGGCGCTGGCCGTGCTGCTGCTGGGCATCATGCAGTTGCCTGCCACGCTGATCACGGTGCCGGTGATCGTGCTGGTTTTCGCGGCCGAGGGTGCTTCCGGCGCCAACATCGTGTTTGCGATCTACGTGTTCATCGCGGGGCTGTCGGACAATGTGCTCAAGCCATTGCTGCTGGGGCGAGGCGTGGACGTGCCGATGCCGGTCATCCTGATCGGCGCGCTGGGCGGCATGGTCACCGGAGGCGTGATCGGCCTGTTCATCGGCCCGATCGTGCTGGCGGTGGGCTATCAGCTGTTCTGGCAATGGGTGGAAGATCCGCCGCCGCGTATCGAGGTGGAAACCGAAGTGCCGCGCAGCGTGCCCGACATCACCGGTGCAGACATCACCAGGGGATAACCGTGGCTGCATCCGCCCGTGCCTGGCTGGCCCTGGCCGCCGTGCTTGGCGGATGCGCGCGGGTGGGGCCCGATTTCCAGCCGCAGCCCGAGCCATGGACCGCCACGTGGCGCAGCGATGCCATCGAGCAGGCCAGCGTTCAGCAGGCGATGCCAGACCTGCGCCAATGGTGGCAGGTGTTTGGCGACCCGGTACTCGAAACGCTGATGGCGGAAGCCGACGCCGGCAATGCCGATGTGCGGATTGCCGGCCTGCGCGTGATGGAAGCGCGCGCGCAGTTGGGCATTGCGCTCGCGGGCCGCTATCCGCAGATGCAGCAGGCCAGCGCGTCGGCCATGTACGTCCACAGCCGCCAGTCCGGTCCCACCGCGCAGAGCGCGCGGCTCTGGGAATACAGCGCAGGCGTGGATGTCGGCTGGGAGCTTGATTTCTGGGGTCGTTTTGCGCGCGCCATCGAATCGGCCGATGCCGGGTACTTTGCCGCCCAGGCCAATCGCGAGTCGGTGCTGGTGTTGCTGCATGCCCAGCTGGCCACGACGTACTTCGCCGTACGCACGGCAGAGGCCCGGCTGCGCATTGCACGCGACAACGCCCGGCTGCAGAAGCGCAGCTTCGAGATCACGGAACGGTTGTTCAAGGGCGGCGAGAGCGACGAACTGGACTTCCAGCAGGCGCGTACCCAGTACCTGGGCACGTTGAGCAGCATTCCGGAACTGGAAAACCAGATCGGGCAGGCACGCAATGCGCTGGTACTGCTGCTGGGCCGGCCACCGGGTCCGCTGCCCGAACTGGCGGATGCTCCCGAGCGAGAGGGCGTGCTGCCATTGATTGATCGCGCTGTGCTGCAGGATGTACCGGCCAACCTGCTGTTGCGCCGGGCGGACATCCGTGCGGCCGAATTTCGCATCGCGGCCCAGTCCGCGCTGATCGGCGTGGCGAAGGCCGACCTGTATCCGGCCGTCACGCTGATGGGCAGCATCGGCTGGACAGCGGCATCGCTGCCCGGCACCCAGAACGGCCTGCTGCTGGTGGGCGGACCCAGCGTGCGCTGGAACATCTTCGACTACGGCCGCATCGTGAACAACGTGCGCGTACAGGATGCGCGGCTGCAGCAGTTGATCGTCGACTATCAGGCGGCGGTTCGGCAGGCCGCGCGCGAAGCCGACGATGCGGCCAGCGGGCTGGACAAGGCGCTGCAGCGCGAGCGCATCCTGGGCCAGGCGGCCCAGTCGGCCGAGCGGTCGCTTTCGCTGGCGAACACGGTGTTCCGCGAAGGATATTCGGATTTCCAGCGCGTGCTTGACGCACAGCGCGCGCTGTTCGCCCAGCAGGACGCATACCTGGTGAATCGAGGCAACGCCGTGAACTACCTGATCGGGCTCTACAAGGCACTTGGGGGCGGCTGGGACACCACGGCGCCGCTGCTTGATGCCGGCACGCGGACCCAGATGCAGCAGCGCACCAACTGGGGTGGGCTGATCGACGAAGTGTCGCCGCCGCCGGCGGCCAGCCTTCCGGCGCAGAAGGGGAGCGCACGCCCATGAACGATACGCGCACTGGCGACTCCACCCTCGACGACAAGCGCGCCGCCGACAAGCCGGCCGAGGGTGGCGGCACCCTCGCACCGCCTGTCAAGGAGGCCGCGGCCGATCCGTCGCACAAGGCGCTGCGCTGGGTGGTGGTGCTGATCGTGCTGAGCCTGGCGTGGTATCTGCTGGCCGATCGCTTCACGCCTTACACCCAGCAGGCGCGCGTGCAGGCGTTCGTGATTCCGGTGGCCTCCGAAGTGCCGGGCCGTGTGACGCGCGTCTACGTGCAGAACAACCAGAACGTGACGGCCGGCACCGTGCTGTTCGATGTCGATCCCCAGCACTACAAGATCGCGCTGGACCGCGCTCGGGCCGACCTGGAAACCACGCGGCGCGGTATCGGCGCCAATACCGCCGGCATCGATTCGGCCCGGGCGTCGCTGCGCGCCGCGCAGGCCAACGAACTCAAGGCCCAGCAGGACAGCGAGCGGCTTGAGCGGCTGTATCGCGAGGATCCGGGCACCGTGTCGGTACGCCGCCTGGAAGTGGCGCGGGCCACGCATACGCAGGCCATCAGCCAGGTTGCCTCGGCACGTGCCGAGGTGGAGCGTGCGCGCGAGCAGCAGGGCGGCAGCGATGACGACAACGCCAAGCTTCGCAGCGCTGCCGCCGCCGTCGACAAGGCCGAGCTGGACCTGGCCAACGCGCAGGTACGGGCGCGTACGGCCGGCCTGATTACAGACCTGCGCACCGAGGCGGGCCAGTACGCGGCGGCGGGCGCGCCATTGATGACGTTGATCGCCATCCACGATGTCTGGATAAGCGCCGACATGACCGAGAACAACCTGGGTCATCTGGTCCCCGGCTCGCCGGTGCGGATCGTCCTGGACGCGCTGCCGGGCACCGTGCTCACGGGCAAGGTGCGCAGCATCGGCTATGGCATCAGCGCGGGTCAGAGTACGCCGCCCGGCACGCTGCCGACGATCCAGAACAGCCGCGACTGGCTGCGTCCCGCGCAGCGATTCCCGGTGATCGTCGACATCGACCCGGGGCAGCTGTCCACGTTGCGCGGCGTGCGCGTGGGCGGACAGGCCGAGGTGATGGCATTTCCGACCGAAGGCAATCCGCTGAACCTGCTGGGCCGTGCGTTCCTGCGCTTCATGAGCTGGGTCTCGTATGTCTACTGACGCCGCCGCGTTGGCCATGCGCGCGATGCTGGCGCGCCGTGCCTTGCGGCTGGCGCTGGGCACGGCGGCCTGCCTGGCCGTGAGCTTCGGCATGCAGTGGGCGGTGCCCGTGATGGCGCCGGTGCTGGCCGTCTTCCTGTTTGCGACGTTGGACCGTCCGTTGCCGTTCAAGGCAGGCGTGGGCCTGGCGCTGGTGGTCATGCTGACGACCGGCAGCGGCATGCTGCTGGTGCCGTTCCTGCGCCATGCGCCGCTGACCGGCGTGCTGCTGGCGGGCCTGTGCCTGTTTCTGGCGTTTCGCCATGGTCTGCGGGGCGGCAACAATCTTGTGTCGACGTTCCTGGTAGCGGGCGTCACGCTGATTTCGGCGGCGGGCACCGCCAACAGCGCGCTGGCGCTGACCGTGATCGGCGCGCTGGTGCGCGGCCTGCTGTGCGCGGTGCTGATGCTGGGTATCTGCTACCAGCTGATTCCCGAACCGGGCGGCCTGCGCATGCCGCAGAAGCCCAGCGTCGCCCCCGGGGATGCGGATGCCATGGCCCTGCGCGCCACGCTGGTGGTGATGCCGCCGTTCCTGCTGGCGATGGCGGACCCGGCCGCGTACCTGCCCATCATCATGAAGGCGGTCAGCCTGGGGCGGCAAAGCTGCAGCACGACGGCGCGGGGTGCGGCGCTGGAACTGGTGGGCTCCACGCTGATGGGCGGGGCACTGGCCATTCTGTGCTGGCTGGCGTTGGGGCTGTTCGTCCACATCTGGATGTTCTTCCTCTGGATGCTGCTGTTCGGGCTATGGGTGGCGCGCCGGCTGTTCCGGCTGCGGCCGGGGCGCATGTCGCCAGGCTTCTGGCTGAACAGCCTTGTCACGATGATCATCCTGCTGGGGCAGTCCGTGGCGGACAGCGCGGCGGGCAAGGATGTCTACCAGGCGTTCATGGTGCGCATGGGGCTGTTTGTCGGCGTGTCGCTGTACGCCTGGCTGATGATCGCACTGCTGGACCGGCGCGCCGCGCCGGTGCCCGCGTAAGCTGAGGGAGACCGTCATGCAATTGCACCTGCTGGTTGCCGCTCCCGTGATGCTGCTGTGCCTGCTGCTGCAGTGCGGGGCCGTGGCACTGTGCCTGCGGCGCTATGCGAGGTTCCAGAACAAGTGGCAGGGGCGCGAACCGCTGTGGATGGACGCCGTGCTGCTGACGTCCGTGATGCTGCTGACGCTGTTCTGCAACTTCGCGCAGATGGTGGTGTGGGCGGGGCTGTTCATGGTGCTGGGCGAGTTCGACACGCTCGGGGCGGCGCTGTATCACTCGGCGGTGAACTTCGCCACCCTGGGCTACGGCGATATCGTGATGTCGCCACGCTGGCGCATGCTCGGGCCGATCGAATCGGCGCTGGGCATCCTGATGTTCGGCCTGTCCACGGCGCTGATGACGGCCGCGGTACTTGACGTGGTCAAGAGCCAGATGGCCCGGCTGCGGGAGGCGGGGCCGTCATGACGCAGGGGCCATCGATCGCGGTTTGTGGTCAGGTGCAGTTGGCGCGGTACGTTTCTTCCAGCTGCTTGCGCGAATCGTCGCGCTCAAGCTTGGGAACGGCACGGCCCTGCGCACTTTGCGTGGCCGTGCCGGGCGACGTGTAGGCGCGCTGCTTCGACGTACCGCTCAGCTCCTGCAGCAGCGCGTCGCAGCGTTCGCGTTTGGCGTCGGCCGGACTCGCGGTCGGTGCCGAAGGAGGCCGGTAGGGGTTGCCGCCTTCACGTACCGCATCGGAGATGGCCGCGGCACCCGAACTCGGCATTTGCTGCGCCTGCGCGGGCATCGCGCCCAGAGTGATGCTCAGCGCGCCGGAGGCGGCGATCAGGCACTGCAACGACTTCATGGCGTTCGGCATGCGGGCTCCGCGTTGGACCTCAGGTTGGTGTGGCATACGTAGCTGATGCTTCGGGATGCTTCGGGATGCTTCGGGTGGCGTAGTGACGCGCAGTGACGTTTCCTTAGCCTAGACGCCGGCGTCCCGTGCCGCAAGGGCAGCATGAGAGACCCTCCGTCTCCGTCAGCGCGAGTTGGCGTGCCGTCGCCGCCAGACGATCGGCGCCTCGCCGAACTGTGCGGAGAACCAGCGCGTGAACGCCGCGGCCGACCCGTAGCCCAGCAGTTCCGACACCCGCAGCAGGGAATAGTCGGGGTTGGCGACGTATCGCTGCGCCAGGTCGCGCCGCACGCCATTGACGATGTCCGAGAAAGTCTCGCCGGAGGCGTCGAGCTGGCGCTGCATGGTGCGCAGGCTCATGCCCAGCCCCTGCGCCACGGCTTCGCTGGTGGCGCGCCCCATCGGCAACATCAGGTAGACGGCATTGCGTACCTCGCGCCCGACCGACGCGTCGTTCACGCGCGGCAGCGATTCCACCACGCGCTCGGCGTGGCGCGCCATGGCGGGGTTGCCGGTCGGGTTCGGCGTGTCCAGGTCGGCCGCCAGGCAGACGATGCCGTTGAACTCGCTGCCGAACTCCAGCGGGCAGCCGAACAGGCGCCGATGCACCTGCAGGTCCGGCGGCGCCGCGTGCGTGAAATTCACGCTTTGCGGATGCCATTGCGGCCCCAGCAGTGCGCGGCACAGCCGGAATACCACGCCCAGCGCCAGTTCCGTGGCCTGGCGCGAGGGCGCATCGAGCACCACTTCCTGCCGGATCAGCACGATCTTGTCGGACGCTTCCAGCAGGATGGCCACCGATTCGTTGACCAGATGCCGGTAGCGGATGATGGTTTCCAGCGCGTCGCGCAACGTGGGTTGCTGGCTGATCAGCAAGCTCATCAGGCCAAAGTCCGACAACTGCCGCGACTCCGCCATGCGCAGGCCGAACGTGGGGCAGCTGGTGGCTTCCGCAGCGGCTTCGAGCAGGGTGGCGCAGGCCTGCACCGGAATGCGCTGCTCGGGGTCGGCCAGCAGCGCCTGGCTCAGGCGGGCCGTGCGCAGCAGCGGCAGCGGATTGACGCCGAGGCCATTCGCGACGTCGAAGAAATTGGTCATCACCGCAGCGCGTACCAGGGTTTTCAAGCGAGTCTCCCGATGTCGTTTTACGCGCGTCACATGCAGGGGGGCCATGACGCGTCATTGGCGCGATGATAGGCGGCGATGGCATGAAATGCAAAGTGTCCGGATTGCGCTGCAAAGCAGCCGGGGCCTCCGACTCCTACATTGAGGTCATGGCGGCGCAAGTGGTGCCGCCCCCAAACTCAGGAGACGATTCCCATGGCCAAGGCAGTGCGTATGTATGAAACCGGCGGACCCGAGGTGCTTCGCTACGAAGACGTCGAGGTAGGCGACCCGGGTCCGGGTCAGGTCCGCATCCGCCACGTGGCGGTGGGCCTCAACTACGCCGATACGTACTTCCGCAATGGCACCTACCCGGTGCCGCTGCCCGCGGGCATGGGCGTGGAAGCGTCGGGCGTGGTGCAGGCGGTGGGCGCCGGCGTGACCAATGTGGCCGTGGGCGACCGTGTGACGTACACCGGCTTCCTGAACACCCTGGGTGCCTACAGCACCGAGCGCCTGGTGCCGGCCGCGCCGCTGATCCGCCTGCCGGAGAGCATCGGCTTCGAGACGGCCGCCGCCATGACCATGCGCGGCCTGACGTCGGCTTACCTGATGCGCCGCATCCACACCTTCCGCAAGGGCGACACGATCCTGTTGCACGCGGCGGCCGGCGGCGTCGGCCTGATCGTCTCGCAGTGGGCGCGCCTGCTGGGGCTGAACGTGATCGGCACGGTATCGACCGAAGAGAAGGGCGAGATCGCGCGGGCCCACGGCTGCCAGCACATCATCAACTACAGCCACGAGGACGTGGCGGCGCGGGTACGCGAACTGACCGACGGCGTGGGCGCCAACGTGGTGTTCGACAGCGTGGGCAAGAACACCTTCATGGCATCGCTGGATTCGCTCAAGCGCCGTGGCCTGCTGGTATGCGTGGGGACGGCCTCGGGCCCAATCCCGCCGTTCGACCCGGTGCTGCTGGCGATGAAGGGCTCGGTCTACGTGACGCGTCCGGCGCTGGCCGACTACATTGCCGACCCGGCCGAGAAGGCCGAACTGGCAGGCGAACTGTTCGACCACGTGGGGTCGGGCCGTATCCGCATCGAGATCAACCAGCGTTATGCGCTGGAAGACGCGGTGCAGGCCCATCGCGACCTGGAGTCGCGCAAGACTACCGGTTCGTCGATCTTCGTCGTCTGAAGACCTTGAGGAGACAGTGATGAAAGTACAACAACTGAGCTGTGCGCTGGGCGCCGAACTGGTGGGCGTGGATCTGGGCGAAGCGGTGCGCAACGACGACCTGTTTGGCGAGATCCGTGCGCAACTGCTGAAGCACCGCGTGCTGTTCCTGCGCAACCAGCAGTTCAGCCGTGCCGAGCACGTGGCATTTGCAAGCCGCTTCGGCGCGCTGGAAGACCACCCGGTGGCGGGCAGCGATCCCGAGCATCCGGGGCTGGTGCGCATCTACAAGCGGCCGGACCAGCCGAACGACCGCTACGAGAACTGCTGGCACTCGGACACCACCTGGCGCGAGGCGCCGCAGTTCGGCGCGGTGCTGCGCTGCATCGAGTGCCCGCCCGTGGGCGGCGACACGATGTGGGCCAACATGGCGCTCGCCTATGAGCGGCTGCCCGACACGGTCAAGGCACAGATTGCCGACCTGCGCGCCCGCCACAGCATCGAGGCGAGCTTCGGGGCGGCCATGCCGATCGAAAAGCGGCTGGCGCTCAAGGCCCAGTTCCCCGACGCAGAGCATCCGGTGGTACGCACGCATCCCGATACCGGCGAGAAGGTGCTGTACGTGAACGGCTTCACCACGCACTTCACCAACTTCCACACCCCGGCGCGCGTGCGTTACGGCCAGGATGCCAACCCGGGCGCGGCCGACCTGCTGCGCTACCTGGTGTCGCAGGCGTACATCCCGGAATTCCAGGTGCGCTGGCGATGGGAACCGAATAGCGTGGCGATCTGGGACAACACGGCCACCCAGCACTACGCGGTAATGGACTACGCGCCGTGCCACCGCAAGATGGAACGCGCCGGCATCATCGGCAGCGTGCCGTACTGATCCGCATGCGGATCAGGCAGAACCCGCAAGACATGATGGACATGAAGGACAGAGCTGGCATGAAGGACAACCTCGTCGTTACCACCCCCTCGGCATACGCCTACCCGCTGCTGGTCAAGCAGCTGCTGACCAACGCGATGAGCCTGTATGGCGATCAGGAAATCAGCTATCGCGGCGAGATGCGCTACACGTATCGCGATTTCCACCAGCGTCTGGGCAGGCTCGCCAATGCGCTGGGGGCGCTGGGCGTGCGTCACGGCAGCACCGTGGCCGTGATGGACTGGGACAGCCATCGGTACCTGGAGTGCTACTTCGGCGTGCCGATGATGGGCGCCACGCTCTTCACGGTGAACGTGCGCCTGTCGCCCCAGCAGATTCTCTACACGCTGAACGACGCCGGCGCCGACGTGGTGCTGGTGCATCCGGACTTCCTGCCGGTGCTCGAACAGATCCGTGACAGCCTGGTGCGCCAGCCGCGCTTCGTGCTGATGGCCGACGGCCAGGACGTGCCCGCCGGCACCGTGCCGTTCGATGGCGAATACGAGGCCCTGCTGGCTGCCGCGCCGGCCGCGTTCGATTTTCCGGACTTCGACGAGCGCACCAAGGCCACCACGTTCTACACCACGGGCACCACGGGCGATCCCAAGGGCGTGTGCTACAGCCATCGCGACATCGTGCTGCACACGCTGACCACGGCCACCAGCCTGTGCTCGCCGCGCGAAGGCCAGCGCATGCACCGTGAAGACGTGTACATGCCGATCACGCCGATGTTCCACGTGATGGCATGGGGCATGCCGTTCGTGGCGATCATGCTGGGCCTGCGCACCGTGCTGCCGGGCCGCTACGTGCCGGCCACGCTGCTGCAACTGCGCAAGACCGAGAAGGTCACGTTCTCGCACTGCGTGCCGACCATCCTGCAGATGCTGCTGCAGGCGGCGGACGAAGGGGAATACAACCTGTGGGGCTGGAAGATGATCATCGGCGGCTCGGCGTTGCCGCCCGTGCTGTGCGAGGCGGCGCTGTCGCGCGGCATCGACATCTTTGCCGGCTACGGCATGTCGGAGACGGGCCCCATCGTCGCGCTGGCCCAGCTGCCGCCGGGCCATGTGCCGCTCACCCGCGAAGAGGAAGTGCGCATGCGCTGCGCCACGGGCCGTCCCGTGCCGCTGGCCGACTTCCGCATCGTCGGCCCCGATATGCGCGAAGTGCCGCACGACGGCAAGGCGCAGGGCGAGATCGTGCTGCGCGCGCCGTATCTGACCAAGTCGTACTTCCGCAAGCCGTCCGCGTCGGAGGACCTGTGGGCCGATGGCTACCTGCACACGCAGGACGTGGCGGTGATGGGCGAGGACGGGTTCGTGCAGATCGTGGACCGGCTCAAGGACGTGATCAAGACCGGCGGCGAATGGGTGTCGTCGATCGAGATCGAGAACCTGGTCACCCAGGTACCCGGCGTGCAGGAATGCGCGGTGGTGGGCGTGCCCGACGCGCGCTGGGGCGAGCGGCCGATGGCCTACGTGGTGCGCAAGGCTGGCATCGAGGTGGATGCCCAGCAGATCCGCGCGGTGCTGCTTGGACACGTCGAAGCCCAGCGGCTGAGCAAGTTCGCGGTGCCCGAGGGCGACCGTATCGCGTTCGTCACGGCGATTCCGAAGACGAGCGTGGGCAAGATTGACAAGAAGCTGCTGCGGGAAAAGAAGGCAGCCTGAGGCGAAAGGGAAAATTGATGGCCGCCCCTCCCCGGCTCGGAGGGCGGCCTTTTTGCGTTTACGCCGACGGCAGCACCCCTGGCAGCCAGTCCAGTCCCCGGAATCCGCCGATGGCATGCCGCGCCAGCAGCGCCGAAAGCACCAGCATGGTCACGCCGACCAGGCGGTCCAGCATCTGCCAGGCGCGCGGATTGGCAAACCACGGCGCGAGCCATCGTGCACCGAAACCCAGGGCACCAAACCAGGCCAGGCTGCCGACGCTGGCGCCGGCCACGAACCAGCCGCGCATGGCGGCCGGCTGTTGTGCGCCGATGCTGCCCACCAGCAGTACGGTGTCCAGGTAGACATGGGGATTGAGCAACGTGAAGGCCAGGGCCTGCGCCAGCACGGCGCCGCGCGTGGCGCTGGGCGGGCCGTCGGCAGCCCGCAGCACATGCTTCCCGTGGGCGCGCCGCCACGCCCGCCAGCCGTAGCAAGCCAGGAAGACCGCGCCGGCCAATGCCAGCGCGGTCGCCAGTGCGGGCCGTTCGCCCAGTGCGCGGGCCATGCCCATGACGCCGGCTGCGATGAGCAGCGCATCGGCCAGCGCGCACAGCAGCACCACGCTCCCCACGTATTCGCGGCGCAGGCCCTGGCGCAGGACGAAGGCGTTCTGGGCGCCAATGGCGACGATCAGGCCCAGGCTAAGGGCCAGGCCCTGCAGCAGGACGGCGATACCGGGCGGCATGCCCGAAGTCAGGAGGTCGGTCGAATACATGACGCAAGCTTGCCATCGTGAGGCGGTGAAGCCAAACTAAACAATCTTCATTGACATTAGCCAGGCTTAATCATGCTCGACTACGCGGCGCTTTCCGCGCTGGCCGCCGTTGTGCGCGAAGGCAGTTTCGAGCGCGCCGCCCGCGCGCTTCATGTCACGCCATCGGCCATTTCGCAGCGCATCCGGATGCTGGAGGAGCGCGTCGGCTGCGCGCTGGTGATCCGCGACAACCCATGCCGGGCCACCGAAACGGGCCGCCGTCTGTGCCAGCACGTCGATCACGTCCGGTTGCTCGAACAGGAGCTGCACGGCGCCTTGCCCGCCCTGGCGCCGCAGGGCGAGACCCGCGTGCCGCTGCCGGTGGCCGTGAACGCCGACAGTCTGGCCACCTGGCTGGCGCAGCCGATTGCCGCGTTTGCCGCGCGGCATCCGGTGCTGATGGAAGTGGCGGTCGACGATCAGGACCATACGACGGAATGGCTGCGCAGCGGCGCGGTGCTGGCCGCCGTCACGGCCACCGCGCGACCGGCAACAGGCTGCAACAGCCGTCCGCTGGGGGCCATGCGCTATGTGGCCGCGGCCAGCCCGGCGTTTGTGGCGCGCCATTTCGCGGCCGGGGTGGGGGCCGGCAGTCTTGCGCAGGCGCCGAGTCTGGTCTTCAACGCCAAGGATGAACTCCAGGCGCGTTGGGTGAGCCGGCTATGCCACCGGCAGGTGCAGCTGCCCCATCACACGCTGCCGTCATCGTATGCGTTTGTCACGGCGGCGTTGGCTGGCATGGGTTGGGGCATGCATCCGCAGTCGATGATCGATGGCTATCTGAAGGCCGGAACGCTGGTGGAACTGGTGCCCGACACGCCGCTCGATGTGCCGCTGCACTGGCAGCATGCGCGTGCCGCTTCGGGCCTGCTGGAAGGATTGACCGCCGAAGTGCTGGCCGCTGCGCGGACGGCGCTGCTGCCGCCCTGAACAACTGTCGGGGCCGCGAGCCCGCGACGGCCTCAGCGCAGCGTCAAGGCGAAATCGTCGAGCTGGGTGATGGCGGTGTTCCAGCCTTCGAAGAAGCCCATCTTCTCGTGCTGGTCGCGCGTGGCGTCGTCGGGATGCATGACACGGGCGACATAGCGGCTGCCGCCGGGGTCGTCTTCCATCGTGATGATCGCGGTGAAGCCGAGCCACGGCTTGTGCGGACGCCAGCCGCCGGTCAGCATCGACGTGAACACCAGGCGAGACTGTGGCACGACTTCGAGAAAGCAGCCGGGGTTGTCGCTGGTGCCCCCGTCCGGCCCCTGCATGAAGGTATGGAAGTTGCCGCCCGGCCGCAGGTCGAAGTCGCGCACCTGCGTGGTCCATGGCTTGGGGCACCACCATTCCTTGAGCAGGGCGGGATCCGACCAGGCGCGCCAGAGCGCGGACCGTGGCGCGCGCAGCACGCGGGAAATCACGAGATCGCGGGATTCAGCGGCGTTTTCCGGCATGGGCTTGCTCCTCTTGATGCAGTCGCTCGACGAAATCGACCATGCGGTCGGACCTGGCTTCCCACACGGCGCGCTGCTCGGCCAGCCATTGCTCGGCTTGCGACAGCGTTTCCGGCACGAGTTCGCAGGTGCGCGTGCGCCCGGCCTTGCTGGTGCGGATCAGGCCACTGCGTTCCAGCACCGTCACGTGCTTCATGAATGACGGCAGCGCCATGTCGAACGGCGCCGCCAGCGACGACACGGTCTGCGCGCCGCCAACCAGCGCGCAGACAATGGCGCAGCGCGTGGGATCGGCAAGCGCATGGAATACGTCGCTCACCGAGACTTGATAGTTAGCCATGCAGCTAACTATAGGGCAAGACGCAGGCCGTGGCAATGACGGCCTGTGGTTGCGGGCGATGGGAAGATGGGGTCAGGGCTTGATGTTGAACGTCTTGACGATGCCGGCGTTGCGGTCGTATTCGGCGTGCAGCGACTGGCTCAGGTCTTGCAGCGACTGCGCCGGCATCGGTTCGTAGCCCAGCGCCTCAAGGCGCTCGCGCACCTTGGGGTTGGCCGCGGCCTTGTACACCGCGCTCTGGATCTTCTGCGCCACGTCGGCCGGCATCTGCGCGGACGCGATCACGCCCACCCAGTTGCTGAAGTCGATATCGGGATAGCCCTGCTCGGCAAACGTCGGCACCTGCGGCAGCAGCGGCGAGCGCGTCCGGGACGCCACGGCGTAGGGCTGCAGCTTGCCGGCGCGGATCATGGGCAGCGAGGTCACCATGCCGTCATACATCAGCGGGATCTGGCCGCCCATTACCTGGGCCAGTGCGGGGCCCGAGCCGGCGAACGGCACGTGCTGCAGATCCATGCCGGCTTCCTGGTTCAGGATGGCGCCGGCGTAGTGCGATGCGGTGCCAGCGCTGTACGAGGCAAAGCTGAGCTTGCCCGGATTGGCCTTGGCGTACGCGATCAGGCTTTTGAGATCCTTGGCCGGCAGGTTTGGCGCGCCGACCAGTACCATGCGCGAACGGCCCACCGCCGCCAGCGGACGAACATCCTTCATGGTGTCGTACGGCGTCTTCTGCACCTGCGGCACTTCGGTCAGCACATTGGTGGCCGTCACCATGATGGTCTGGCCATCGGCGGGCGCGGCCAGCATCGTGTTGATGGCGATGGCACCGCCACCGCCCGCCTTGTTGTCGACCACTACGGACTGCCCAAGGTCGGCGGCCAGCTGTTCGGCCAGCACGCGCGCCATGACGTCCATGGTGCCGCCCGCAGGCGCGGGCACGAGCACGCGCACGGGCTTGCTGGTCCAGGCCATGGCGGCCGGCATCGCCAGCGTCATGATGGCCGCAAGGATCGCACGGCGCATGCGAAGGGGGGCAGGTTGGTTCGGCATCTTTGTCTCCATGATAGGTCTTGTAGGTATAGAAAGCCGGACCCGCCCGCGTTGGGCTGTAGAGGAACGTGTCTTCGCGTTGGAATCGGCAGACCCGGTGAAACAGCTGGCGCGCGCCACATACGTCGTGCGGCGCATCGCCGGGAATGCTGGGGCGGTCAGGCCTTGCCGGCCGCCGGTCGACCGCGCCGCGCAGGGAGCGCCTCCATGATGAAGGCGCGCTGTGCGGCGGTCATGCCGTCCCACAGGCCGATTTCGGTCGAGGTCCGGCCGCATCCCTGGCAGTAACGTCGCGCACTGTCCATGCGGCAGATATTGATGCAGGGATTGGCGGGCCGGGTATCCGTGGACTTTGACATGGCGGTCGCGGGCTCAGGGGTGGATCAGGCTGCGCGGCGCAGCGGCAGGTTCTTCTGGCCCGACTGGCGGTTCGGCAGCATGCCGTGGGCCGCCAGCGTTTCGTCCACGCTGTCGTACCAGGTGCCGATGCGATAGATCTCGCGCGCTTCCTTGCCCGTGGCGATCTCGCGGCCCAGCTCGTGCGCCACGCGCACGCACTGCTCGATCTGCTGCACAGACGTCATGCGGTTGCCGTGCTGGTCGATGATGGTGTCTTCGATGCCGCATCGCGGGTGCAGGCCCATGGCCATCGCCATCATGTTGAACGGCAGCACGTTCTTGAGCAGCGACTCGGCGGTCAGCGTGCAGCCGTCCGGCGCGCGGTGGATGAAGTTGAAGAAGTTGAACGGGTTCGGGCCGTCAAAGCCGCCGCCGATACCGATCCAGGTCAGGTTCAGCGGGCCCTTGTACGCGCCGGCACGCACCATGCGTTCGAGCGTTTCCAGGGCATGCATGCCGGTCAGCTGGAAGTGCGGCTGGATGCCTGCGTTCGACAGGCGGCGCAGGTGTTCTTCCACCCAGCCCGGGCCGGCCGGCACGGTCATCTCGCGGTACGCCTCGATATACGCCGGGTTCGACAGCGACGTGCCGGCCAGGTACTCGGGGTACAGCAATTCCATGATGTTCATCTGCGTGGTGTTGATCGCCACGGTAACCTGGTCGGGGGCCGGAGTCAGATCGGCCAGCATGTGGCGCGTATCGTCCGACAGCCACACGGCGGCCTGGCCTTCGTCTTCCGGGGCAAACGAGATCGAGCCGCCCACCTGGATGATCATGTCGGGCACCGCGGCGCGCACGCCGGCAATCAGCTCGTTGAACTTGGACAGGCGCTTCGATCCCTTGCCGTCCAGTTCGCGCACGTGCAGGTGCAGCACGGTGGCGCCGGCGTTGTAGCAGTCAACGGCCTTCTGGATCTGTTCTTCCATGGTGACCGGAATGTCTTCCGGGAAATCTTCGGGCATCCACTCGGGACCGTACGGGGCCACGGTGATGACCACCTTGTCCATGTTTTCGGGGTGCAGGGAATCGTCGAGGAATTGCATGTTGGTCTCCTGTGTAGGGTGCGTGCTGCGGTGACGGAAGTATCGGCGAACGGTGTGCCGCAATTTGACGATCGGGGACGCTCGATTTACATTTGGGGACAGTCAGGGAAAACGCGATGTCCTACTTTCTGCGCAGTGCCAGCCTTACCAACTACGTGGATGTGGCACGGGCCGTGGGGCTCGATCCACACCAGATGCTGCGTGCCGCACGCATCAGCCGTAACGCGTTGCTGGATCCCGACATCCGCATTCCCGCGGCGCTGGTGGGCAAGCTGCTGGAGGCGTCGGCCAGCGCCGCACAGGTGGACGATTTCGGCTTGCGCATGGCCGAACTGCGCCCGTTCGCGAACCTGGGGCCGCTCGCCTTCGTGGTGCGGGAGGAACCCACGCTGCGCCGCGCGCTGGAGTCGATGGTGCGCTACATGGGCCTGCAGAACGAGGCGCTGGTCATGCGCGTGGAAGATGCCGACGACGTGGTGCTGATCCGCCTGCACATCCTCAGCGATACCCCCGGCAGCCTGCGCCAGGCCACCGAACTGGCGGCAGGCGTGATGTTCCGCATGCTGACGCTGTTCCTGGGTCCGGCCTGGCGTCCGCGCAGCATCTGCTTCACGCATGCGGCGCCCGACAGCCAGGCCGCCTGCATGCGCGTGTTCGGCATGCCGGCGCTTTACGGGCAGGATTTCGACGGCATCGTCTGCGTGGCGAGGGACCTGGAAGCGCCGTTGCCGTCCTACGATCCGGTCATGGCCCAGCAGGTCAAGCTCTACCTGGGCACGCTGCTGGCGCAGTCCGACACCAGCATGACCGACAAGGTCCGCAAGCTGGTGCATGCGCTGCTGCCCAGTGGCATGTGCTCGGTCGACCGTGTGGCCCAGCAGCTCAACGTGGACCGGCGCACCGTACATCGCTGGCTGGCACAGGACGGCGTCACCTATTCGGACATCCTCAACGACGCCCGCGCCAGCCTGGCCACGCGCTATATCGAAAACCGCGCACGGCCGCTGTCCGAGGTGGCCACGCTGCTCGGCTTCTCGTCGCTGAGCGCGTTCTCGCGCTGGTTCGGCGCGCAGTACGGCTGCAGCGTATCGAAGTGGCGCGCGCGGCAGGTACGGGCGGACGAGGCGTCGGCGCCATAAAAAATGGCCACGCCAGCGCGCACGCCGGGGTGGCCAAACGAAGCTCGACACGACCGGACGGCGGGGTGCAGGAGTATCCCGTCCGGCTGTGCCGATCCCTACATGATCAGAACTTGTGCCGGATGCCGAGGCTGACGCCGACCATGCTGCTCTGGCCATTGCCCAGGATGTAGCTGTTGCCCGTGGCACCGGTCGATGCCAGCTGGTTCGTGCTGGCGCCATCGAGCGTCAGGCCGGCATGCTTGGCGTAGGCCGTGCTCAGGTACAGGTCCGTGCGCTTCGAGAACGCGTAGTTGGCCACAAAGGCGACCTGCCACGGATTCGGCGCATTGGTGCGGTTGAAGTAGTCGCGCTTGAGGTCGTCGTAGTCGTACTCCAGCGTCAGGCCGATGGCCGGTGTCACCTGATAGTTCACACCGATCCAGTAGTAGTCGTCACGCTGGATCTGGGCGTTCGTGCCGTTGTTCTCGGCCTTGCCCCAGCGGTAGCCGCCCATGATCTTGGCGACCGCGCCGATCGTGTAGCTGGCCGCCACCGAAGCCTTCTTCAGCGTCGCGGTGTTGCCCTGGTAGATGCCCGCCACGTTGTTGATCGACGGGTTCCACTGGTCATAGGCGATGGCCGCGCCGAACGGTCCGGCCGAGTACACCAGGCCTGCGCCGTAGGCATTGTCGCGGCGGAAGGCACCGGGCACCTCGCCGTTGCCGCCGAACGCGATCGTGCCGGCCGGCAGGTTGGGCACGCCCGCGCCAAACGAAAAGTGGGCCATGGCCGTCAGCGGGCCGAACGTGCCGTTGTAGGCCAGCACGTTGTCCTCGCGGAAGTTGTTGCCTGCCATGAGGGCTGCCGGCTCGTACTGTGTGGCGTAGGCCGTCGGCATGAAGTTGGCCATCGCGGCGAACAGCGACGTGTACTGGCGGCCCAGCGTGATCTGCCCGAAGGTCTGGTGCTGCAGGCCGACGAATGCCTGACGACCGAACAGACGGCCGCTCTGCTGCATCGTGCCGTTGTCGCCGCTGAAACCGCTTTCCAGCACGAACAGGCTCTTCAGGCCGTTGCCCAGGTCCTCGGTGCCGCGCAGACCCCAGCGCGAACCGGACAGGCCGCCCGAGTTCATGCGATACACGGTATCGCCGGCGCCCGGATTCGGGGTAAAGCCTGCCGCCGAGTACGGGGCAACGTGGTTCGCGTATTCCACGCTGGCGTCGATCACGCCGTACAGCGTGACGGTGGATTGCGCGAGTGCGCTGCCGGTACAGGCGAACAACGCGGCTAAGGCCATGCCCTTGAGCTTCATGAAACAGTCTCCTTTTTTACGTCTTGTGTAGTGGGGGTTCCCGTCGGAATGGGTACTACGGTGTTGTGAAAATGTTGTTGTGTCGCGGCCCGGAGCCGCTTCCTGCTGTGGCCCTGCGGTTCAGCGTGCCAGCCGTGCCAGCAGCGCCATCGCTTCGGGCCACGGGCCGAAGCCGGCCGCAGGGTTCAGGTGGCCAACGTGGCCCAGATCGACCAGTTCGCTGCCCCAGTCCTGCGCCATGGCAGTGGCGCGCTTGAACGAGGCCAGCGGATCGTTGCGGCTGGCCGCCAGCAACGTCGGGAACGGCAGCGCCTGGCGCGGCACCGGCAGCCAGCCGTGCTGGTCGAGCGTGGCCACTTCCGGGTATCCGGGCGGCAGCGGCGTTTCCAGGTCGGCAGGCGTGGCCAGCAGCGCGCCAAGGATCTTGCCGGCCGGCACTCGGCTGTGCAGGTGCCGGGCCCAGTGCACGCTGATCATCACACCGGCGCTGTGCGCGCCCAGCACGACCGGGCCGTCGATGGCCGCGATGGCCTCGTCGAGGGCGACGATGCGCGCGGCGCAGCTGAGCTTGTCGTGTTCCAGCGGCTGCACGGATGCCACTTTCTGGCCCTGGGCCTCCAGTTCGGCTTGCAGCAGGGTCTGCCAGTGGTCGGCTACGTGGTCGCGCAGCCCGGGCACCAGCAGCACGGTGATTTCGGGGGACAAGAACATCGTTGAATCGCTTGCGTGTTGGGGAATGCGCGTCACGCTGCGGCGCGGCGTTGAGCCAGGCGCTGCAGATCCGCGGTATAGGTGCGGCGGCCGAGCAGGAAGCAGACCGCGGCGATCAGGCCGGCGACGGGCATCCACTGCAGGGCGCCTGCCAGACCGATGTGGTCAGCCATCAGGCCGGTGAAGAATGGGCCCGGCGCCAGGCCAAGCAGGTTGTTCACCAGCGTCAGCGTGGCGAAGGCGCTGGCATGGATGCGGGGATCGGTCAGGTTGGCGACGGCGGCGCTGGCCGGGCCGGCGCTGCCGCCCGCCAGCATCATGCCGGCGGCGACCAGGGCCAGTTGCGCGGTGCCTGCCTGCAGGTGGAACGCGGTGCCAAGCAGTGCGAAGCACAGCACGCTGTATGTGACGGCCATCAGCCACTTGCGTGCCGGGGCGTGGCGGGCCACGCGGTCGGTCAGCGCGCCGCACATGATCATGCCGGCACCGCCCACCAGGACGAAGCACGCGGCGCCCAGGCCGGCTTGCGCGGTGGCCAGGCCGTAGTAGCGGCCCAGGAAGCTGGGCATCCACGCCAGCAGCGAACCCATCACGAACAGCTGCAGGGCGCTGCCGACGTAGGCGCAGATGATCGATCGCGACGCCACCAGGGCGCTGCACAGGGCGCGCAGCGGCATCGGTCCCAGGCGCGGTGCCTCGGCAGCCTGTTCATTGAGCGCCTCGCGTTGGACCTTCAGGCGCTCCTCGGTGACCAGCAGGCGGTAGAAGCCCACCATCACCAGGCCGAACAGGGCCATGCTGACAAACGCGATACGCCAGCCGAAATGTGCCGAGATCACGCCGCCGAGCGCCATGCCCAGCACCGACCCGAATGCGCCGCCGGCAATGAACGCGGCGCTAAGGCTGGCGCGCAGATGGCGCGGAAAGACCGACAGCACCAGTGCGATGCCGACGCTGCCGTAGGCGGCCTCGCCGATCCCGACGAAGAGCCGGGCGATGAACATTTCGCCGAACGAGTTGGCGATGGCGCAGCCCAGCGTTGCCAGGCTCCAGAGCGCGGCCATCAGCGTCAGGCTGCGCACGCGGCCCCAGCGGTCAGCCAGGATCGAAAGCGGCAGGGTGAGCACGCCTACCATCAGCGCCACGACGCCGCCCAGCGCGCCAAGATTGGCGTCGGTGAGGGCCCATTCCGCCTTCAGCAGCGGAAAGAGTGCGTTGAGTACCTGCCGCGACATGTAGTCGGACAGCAGCAGGCCAAAGCTCAGCGCGAAGACCAGCCACGGGTAGTAGCGCGAAGGCCGGACGCTCGGGGCGCCGGCAAAAATTTGAGGACGTGAAATACGAAGTCCCGACATGAACCGTCTCCTGATATTCTCAGCCGCGCCCCGCACAATGCCGGGGGCCCGCTGGCTTGTCGCGGAGTGGCCGCGACCCAGCGAAGTATCGGGGAATGACGGTTCACGGTTTGACTTATCGGGACATCCGTTTTGCTTGACGGGACAGTGCGGGAAAACCCGCTTCGGGTTGCTGCGGAGCCGCCGCTTGCCTGTGCCCGTGCCGGTTACTCGATCGTCACCTTGCCTTCCTTGACCAGCACGGCGAACTTCGATGTCTCGTCGTTGATGCGCTTTGCGAACGCCTCGGGCGCGCTTGCCATGGGCTCCGCGCCGGCTGCGGCCATGCGCTGCTGGAAGTCGGGCGAGTTCACGATCTTCACGATCTCGGCATTAAGGCGCGTGACGATCGGTTTGGGCGTGGCAGCCGGCGCCAGCACGCCGAACCAGGTGCCGATATCGAAACCCTTGAGGCCGGCTTCCTCCAGCGTAGGCACGTCGGGCAACACGCTGGACCGTTTGGCCGTGGTCACCGCCAGCGCCTTGAGCTTGCCAGCCTTGATATGCGGCAGCACCGTGGTCAGCGTGTCGAACGACATCGTGACCTGCCCGCCGAGCAGGTCGGTGGTGAGCGGGCCGCTGCCCTTGTAAGGCACGTGCAGCAACTGGGTGCCCGTGGCCGCCTGGAACTGCGTGCCGATCAGGTGCTGCGCGGTGCCGTTGCCGTTCGAGCCGTACGACAGCTCCGGCGACGCCTTCTTTGCCAGCGCCACCAGATCGGCCACGTTCTTCGCGGGCGTCTTCGCGCTGTTGATGACCAGCACGTTGGGCACCATGGCCAGCGTCGACACGGGCGCCAGGTCCTTCTGGAAGCTATAGGGCAGCTTGCGATAGACCGAGGTGGCAATCGTGTGATGCACGGCGCCCATCAGCAGCGTGTAGCCGTCGGGTTTGGCCTTGGCCACGTAGTCGGCCCCCACCGTGGCGCCTGCGCCGGGCCGGTTCTCGACGATCACGGGCTGGCCGAGGTTCTTCGACAACTGGTCGCCCAGCGCGCGCGCCAGGATGTCGGTGGTGCCGCCCGACGGGAAGGGCACCACGAGGCTGATCGGCTTGGCGGGCCATTCCTGCGCCGTGGCCATTGACGCACCGCCCAGCCCGATGGCGTACAGCGACAAGCCGCAGACCCGGCGGATCGTCCGAAGGTTGAAGTTGCGCATGGTTGTCTCCTCTTCTTGTAGTGGTGGTTGGGAAAAAATGCGGATATCAGATGGATACGGAGAGCGCCTGGCGGCCCGCGAACGTGGCCGCGCAGCCCAGCTCGGCTTCGATGTAGAGCAGGCGGTTGTACTTGGCCACGCGGTCGGAGCGCGACAGCGAGCCGGTCTTGATCTGCGTGGCGGCGGTGCAGACGCTCAGGTCGGCAATCGTGGTGTCCTCGGTCTCGCCCGAGCGATGCGAGATCACCGAGGCATAGCCGGCGCGGTGGGCCATGTCGATTGCGGCCAGCGTCTCGGTCAGCGTGCCGATCTGGTTCGGCTTGATCAGGATCGCGTTGGCCACGCCGCAGTCGATGCCTTCCTTGAGGATCGCCGTGTTGGTGACGAAGAGGTCGTCGCCAACCAGCTGCACCTGCCTGCCGAGGCGCTCTGTCAGCAGCTTCCAGCCCATCCAGTCGCCTTCGGCCATGCCGTCCTCGATGGTGACGATCGGATACTGCGACACCCAGCCGGCCAGCAGGTCGACAAAGCCGGCCGCGTCATGACGGCGGTGCTCCGAATGCAGCACGTAGCTGCCGTCGCGGTAGAGCTCCGAACTGGCCACATCCAGGCCCAGCGCGATATCGCGGCCGGCGTGGAATCCGGCGGCGCCGATGGCCTGCATGATGATTTCGAGCGCCTGTTCGTTCGATTTCAGGTCCGGGGCAAAGCCGCCTTCGTCGCCCACCGCCGTGGAAAAGCCGCGCTGCCTGAGCAGCGACTTGAGCGTGTGGAACACCTCCGCACCCCAGCGGACCGCCTCGGAGAACGACGGCGCACCCACGGGCAGTATCATGAATTCCTGCATGTCCACGCTGTTGTCCGCGTGCGCGCCGCCGTTGATGATGTTCATCATCGGCATGGGCAGGCGCAACGCGCCGCTATTACACGTGGCGGCACCGATGGTCCGGTACAGGGGCATGCCCGCCGATGCGGCGGCTGCGCGCGCGGTGGCCAGCGAGACGGCCAGCAGCGCGTTGGCGCCCAGGCGCGATTTGTCCGCAGTACCATCGAGCCGGATCAGGCATTGGTCGATGTCTGCCTGGTCCGCGGCTGGCATGCCGGCCAGCGTGCGGGCGATATCGACGTTGATATGGCCGACGGCGCGGCGCACGCCCTTGCCGCCGTAGCGATGCGCGTCGCCGTCGCGCAGTTCGATGGCCTCGCGGGAGCCGGTCGAGGCGCCCGACGGCGCAGCCGCGAACCCATCGCTACCATCGGCCAGCAGCACTTGCGCCGCCACGGTGGGATTGCCGCGCGAATCGAGGATCTCGTAGCCGCGCACTTCCTGGATCACTGACATAGGATTGTCCTTGTTGCGGTTGTTGGCTCGGTTGGGGTCATTGCACCTGCGCGATGCGGAGCAGATTGGTGGTGCCGGCCACCGTGAACGGCAAGCCGGCGGAAATCACGATGGACTGGCCGCGTTCGCCGAAACATTCATCGAGCACGGTGCGGCTGGCCAGTTCGGTCATCTCCAGCACGTCGACCACTTCATGGCACAGCACCGCATGGACGCCCCAGGCAAGCGCCAGCCGGCGCGCGGTTGCCATGCGCGGCGTCATGCCGAGGATCGGCACCTCGGGGCGTTCGCGCGCCATGCGCAGCGCGGAGTAGCCCGAGCTGGTGTAGGCCACGGTGGCCGGCACCTTGAGCAGCCCTGCCACATGGCGCACCGCATGGCCGATGGCGTCGGCGGCCTCGGCGCGCGGCGGCGTATGCGATGCCTGGATTGCGTCGTGATAGAGCGGGTCCGATTCGGTACGCGTGATGATGCTGTCCATCATCTTCACGGCCTCCACCGGATAGCGGCCCGATGCCGACTCGGCCGACAGCATCACGGCATCGGCACCGTCGTAGACGGCGGTGGCCACGTCGGAGGCCTCGGCGCGGGTAGGCACCGGCGCGGCAATCATCGACTCCAGCATCTGCGTGGCCACGATCACGGGCTTGCCTGCCTTGCGGCAGGCGCGCACGATCTGCTTCTGCAGCGAGGGCACCTGTTCGGCCGGCATTTCCACGCCGAGGTCGCCTCGCGCCACCATCACGGCGTCAGCCTCGGCCACGATGGCCTCCAGGCTCTGGATGGCGGCGGGCTTTTCCAGCTTGGCGACGATGCCGGCACGGCCCTGCACGATGGCCTTGATCTCCTGGATGTCCTCGGCGCGCTGGACGAACGACAGGGCAATCCAGTCGACCCCCAGTGTCAGGCCGAATTCTAGATCGCGACGGTCTTTTTCGGTCATCGCCGACAGCGGCAGCACTACGCCGGGCACATTGACGCCCTTGCGGTCGGACAGCGGCCCGCCGTTGATGACCGTGGTCTCGGCGAACTCGGCGCCGCAGCGGTCCACGCGCAGGCGGACCTTGCCGTCGTCGAGCAACAATTCCGCGCCCTCGCGCAGCGCGGCGAAAATCTCGGGATGCGGCAGGCTGACGCGCGTGGCCGACCCCGGGTTATCGCGGTCCAGGTCAAGCCGGAACCTTGCCTGGGCTGCGAGCTGGATCGGACCATCGGCAAACGTGCCAATGCGCAGCTTTGGGCCCTGCAGGTCTAGCAGCACGCCAATGGGGCGCCCACGCTGCTGTTCGATGGCGCGAATCCTGTCGAGCCGCAGCCGGTGGTCGTCATGACTGCCGTGGCTGAAGTTCAGGCGGAAGACATCGGCGCCCGCTTCGAACAAGGCATCGATGATCTCGGGTGACGTGCTGGCGGGGCCCAGCGTGGCCACGATCTTCGCATTGCGAAGGCGTCTCATGGTGTTGCTCCATCAGGGCGCGATCAGGATCGCGCGGAAGTCGTTGACGTTGGTGAGGGTGGGGCCGGTGATGACGGCATCGCCCAGTGCTGCAAAGAAGCCGTGTCCGTCGTTGTTGGCCAGCGCGTCCTGTGGCCGGACGCCAAGCGCCCACGCGCGCCGCAGCGTGTCGGGGCCGATGACGGCGCCGGCGATCTCTTCCTGGCCATCGACGCCATCGGTATCGCCGGCCAGTGCATGGATGCCGGCGTGGCCGCGTAGCGTCATGGCCAGCGCCAGCAGGAATTCGACGTTGCGGCCGCCGCGCCCGTTGCCGCGCAGGGTGACCGTGGTCTCGCCGCCGGACAGCAGCACGCAGGGCGGCGGAAACAGCCGGTGGTCGGCCGCTTCGAGCGCGATGCCGCCCAGCACCAGGCCCACGTCACGGGCCTCGCCTTCGATGGCATCGCCGAGCAGGTGAACGGACAGCCCGGCGTCGCGCGCCACCGCCGCCGCCGCTTCCAGCGCCATGCGCGGCGTGGCGATCAGCGTGGTGTCGATACGTGGCAGGCGTGGGTCGCCCGGCTTGACGGATTCGGCCGCCTCGGAGCCGAGCACGCGCAGGACGTGCGCGGGGAGGTCCAGGCCGTAGCGGCGGATGATCTCCAGCGCATCGTGCCGCGTGGTGGGATCGGCCACCGTAGGCCCCGACGCAATGTCGATCGGGTCGTCGCCCGGCACATCGGACAGCAGCAGGTTGCAGACGCGCGCCGGATAGCACGCCGCCGACAACCGGCCACCCTTGATGGCCGACAGGTGGCGGCGCACGCAGTTCATCTCGGTGATGGTGGCACCGGACTTCAGCAACGCGCGATTCACGGCCTGCTTGTCTTCGAGCGTCACGCCGGCCAGCGGCAGCGGCAGCAATGACGATCCGCCGCCCGAGATCAGGCTGACCACGAGGTCATCCTCGGTCAGCCCGGAAACCAGTTCCAGCATGCGGCGCGCGGCGTCGTGCCCGGCGGTGTCGGGCACCGGATGCGCGGCTTCGACGATCTCTATGTGCTGGCAAGGCACCGCGTAGCCGTAGCGCGTGACCACCAGCCCTTCGAGCGGCCCTGTCCAGGCGGCTTCGAAGGCCTGGGCCATCGCCGCAGACGCCTTGCCGGCACCGATCACGATGGTGCGCCCCCTTGGTGGTTCGGGCAGGTGGCGGGCCAGCGTGAGCGACGGTTGCGCCGCCGAGATGGCGGCATCGAACATGCGGCGCAGCAGCGCGTTTGCCTGTGAGGTTTCCATGGCGACGTTGTCTCTCTCAGTGCATCAGGCTGGCGTGGGCATTGGCGGCGCGGGTCAGATGCGTGCCGATCGACGGCGCAGGGGCCGGCGCGGCAGTCGGGTCCGGATCGGCCAGCACCTCCGGGTCGTCCTGCAGCTTGCCGTCGAGTGCGTCGTCAAGCCGCTGCTGGTCGATGGCGCCCACCCATCGGGCGATGGCCAGCGTGCCCACGGCGTTGCCGATGGTGTTGGTGATGGCGCGGGCCTCGGACATGAAGCGGTCCACGCCGAGCAGCAGCACCATGCCGGCCACCGGAATCTTGCCCATCGAAGCCAGCGTCGCCGCAAGCGTGATGAAGCCCGAGCCGGTCACGCCAGCTGATCCCTTCGACGTCAGCAGCAGCACGCCCAGCACCACGAGCTGGTCGGTCAGCGTCAGCGGGGTGTTGGTGGCCTGGGCGATGAAGATGGCGGCCATCGTGTAGTAGATGCACTGGCCGTCGGGGTTGAACGTCAGGCCGGACGGCACCACCAGGCCCACCACCGGCTTCGACACGCCCGCGTTCTCCAGCTTGCGCATCAACTGCGGCACCACCGATTCCGACGAACTGGTACCCAGCACCGTGAACAGCTCGTCGCGGATATAGCGCAGGAATTTCCACAAGTTGAAGCCCGCCATCCGCGCCACGCCGCCCAGCACGATGACCACGAACAGCAGGCACGTGAGGTACATCGTGCCCATCAGCTTGCCCAGCGACACGACCGACCCCAGGCCATACTTGCCCACCGTGAAGGCCATGGCGCCAAAGGCCGCAAGCGGGGCCAGGCGCATGATCATGCCGACCACCGAGAAGATGCCGTGCGTGAACGAATCCAGGAAATCGACCACCGGCCGGGCACGCGGGCCGATATGCGACAGCGCGATGCCGAACAGTGTGGCGAAGACCAGGATCTGGAGGATGTCGTTGCGGGCCAGCGCATCGATCACGCTGGTGGGCACCATGTTCAGCAGGAAGTCGATGAACGAGTGGGGCTTTTCGGCAGCATGGGTGTAGGCGGCGATGGCCTTGGCGTCGAGGTGCGCGGGGTCGACGTTCATGCCCGCACCCGGTTGCACCACGTTCACGACGATCAGGCCCAGGGCCAGCGCGAACGTGGACAGCACTTCGAAATAGAGCAGGGCGCGCACGCCGACGCGGCCCAGTTCCTTCATGTTCTCCATGCGCGCGATGCCCAGCACCACGGTGGCGAAGATGATCGGCGCGAAGACCATCTTGATGAGCTTGATGAACACGTCGCCGAATGGCTTGAGGCTGCTGCCGAGGTCGGGGTAGAACACGCCGAGCGCGATGCCGGCCGATACGCCGAGCAACACCTGCACATACAGCTTGCCCAATAGCCTTTGAATCATGGCTGTCTCCTGCTGATTCGAGGTGATTCGCCTGCGGTCGGGGCTCTGGTGGCCGTTGTCTTGCACCGCGAGGGAGCAGGCGCACGCGTGCGGCGGGCGCCTGCTGGGAGCCCGGCATGCCGCCGGGCGCGGGGGGCTCCGGGTGGGCTTTACGCGGCCTTGGGCTGCCTGTTCCCGGCCAGGAAGTCGCACACGGCCTTGGTGACGTCGATCGTCTTTGCCTTGCCGCCCAGGTCGCCCGTGTGCAGGGCCGGGTTGGCTGTCACGGCCTCGATGGCGGCCATCACGCGCTGCGCGGCCTCGTTCTCGCCAAGGTGTTCCAGCAGCATGACCACCGACCAGAACGTGCCCACCGGGTTGGCCAGGCCCTTGCCCATGATGTCGAACGCGGAGCCGTGGATCGGCTCGAACATCGATGGATAGCGGCGTTCGGGGTCGATATTGCCGGTTGGGGCGATGCCCAGGCTGCCGGCCAGCGCGGCGGCCAGGTCGCTCAGGATGTCGGCGTGCAGGTTGGTGGCGACGATGGTGTCCAGCGTCTTGGGGCGGTTCACCATGCGCGCGGTGGCGGCATCGACCAGTTCCTTGTCCCACGTGACATCGGGGAAGTCCTTGGCTACCTGAACGGCCACCTCATCCCACATCACCATGGCATGGCGCTGGGCATTGGACTTGGTGATGACGGTCAGCTGCTTGCGGGGGCGCGATTGCGCCAGCCTGAAGGCGAAGCGCAGGATGCGTTCCACGCCGACGCGGGTCATCATCGACACATCGGTGGCGGCCTCGATCGGATGGCCCTGATGGACGCGGCCGCCCACGCCCGAGTATTCGCCCTCGGAGTTCTCGCGCACGATGACCCAGTTCAGGTCTTCGGGCGCGCAACGCTTGAGCGGGCCGTCGATGCCGGGCAGGATGCGCGTCGGGCGCACGTTGGCGTACTGGTCGAAGCCCTGGCAGATCTTCAGGCGCAGGCCCCAGAGCGTGATGTGGTCGGGAATCTGGTTGTCGCCGGCCGAGCCGAACAGGATCGCGTCTTTGTCGCGCAGCGCGTCGAGGCCGTCGGCCGGCATCATCACGCCGTGCTGGCGGTAGTAGTCGCCGCCCCAGTCGAAGTTCTCGAACTCGAAGCGGAAGCCGCCGCCGGCGGCGGCCAGGGCTTCCATGACTTCGCGGCCGGCGGGCACCACTTCCTTGCCAATGCCGTCGCCCGGGATGGTTGCGATCTTGTAGGTCTTCATCTTTCGTCTCCTGTCTGGTCTGGGAATCGGTTCACCACTGCACACCGCTGCGTTGAGCGTTGGAACGATTCTGGACGGTGGACGAAGTTTTGGATCGGCACTAAAGTTAAACCATTCTTAACTTTCTGGTTAAAGGTGCGGCATGGCATCGAACAGCGCGATCCAGCCGGCCGAGCTGGGCTTTTTCACGGCCCTGGCAACGGCCGGCAGCCTCAGCGCGGCGGCGCGGGATCTGGGCATCACCACGGCGGCGGTCAGCAAGCGGCTCGGCCAGATGGAAACGCGGATCGGCATGCCGCTGGTCACACGCACCACACGGCGCATGAGCCTGACCCCGGAGGGCGAGGTCCTGCTGGAGCACGCGCGCCGCATCCTGGGCGAGCTGGACGACCTGGAGCAGCTGCTGACCAGTGCCCGGGGCCGGCCCAGCGGCCTGCTGCGTGTAAACGCCACGCTCGGCTTCGGTCGCATGCACGTGGCGCCGGTGATCTCCGAGTACAGCCGGATGTACCCGGACGTGGATGTCCAGTTGCAGCTTTCGGCCGATCCGCCGCCGCTGACCGAGGACGCTTTCGATGTCTGCGTGCGGTTTGGCGAGCCGCCCGATGCGCGGATCGTGGCACGGCTGCTGGCACCGAACCGCCGGCTGCTGTGCGCATCGCCGCGCTACCTGCGCGAGCACGGCACGCCGCAGACGCCGGGCGAACTGCCGCGCCACAACTGCATCGGCATCCGGCAGGGCAGCGACGCCTACGGGGTATGGCGGCTGGCGCCGGTCAAGGGGGCGAAGGCGCGCGCCGAATCGATCCACGTGCGGGGCAACCTGACGACCAACGACGGCGAGATCGCCGTGAACTGGGCGCTGGAGGGGCACGGCATCGTGCTGCGCGCGGAGTGGGATGTCGATCGCTACCTGCGCAGCGGCCGGCTGGTGCAGGTGCTGCCGCAGTATGCGACGCCCGAAGCCAATATCTACGCCGTGTACCAGCAGCGGCACCAGCTGTCCTCGCGCATCCGGCTGTTCGTCGATTTCCTGGCGAAGCAGTTCAGCGCATTCGGCCGCGACGGCGGCTAGGCGGCAAGGGCAGCCGCCCGGTGGATCTGGTCGTCGGCCTCGTGCGTCCACAGGGTGAAGGCGTCGAACACCCTGTCCACCAGCGCCACGCAGTGCTGCCGCTGCGCGGCTGACAGCGCGATGTGCGCCAGCGCCCGATGGTCGGCGTGCTGCATATGGCCGGATTCGAGCGCGAAGTGGTAAGCGCCCAGATAGCGCAGTTCGGCGCCCAGGCGTGCCTGGAGCGCGTCTGCCAGCGGCGTCGTAAGCGAGAACAGGACATTGCCGGTTTCCTCGATGGCTTCGATCACGGCCAGGCGCTCGGGCCCGTGGGCATCGGCCACGATGGCGCACAGGTCGTACATCAGGACGCGGCAGCGGCAGGTATCGTCGCTCCAGAGCTCGCGCATGGCGTCGGTGGTGGTGGTGACGCGATCCCAGCCGAGCGTCTCGAAATCCTCCAGATACCACGGCCAGTGATGGTCGTCTTCGAAGGTATGACGGTTGACCTGTTCCTGCCAGGCGTCGCGTGGCGGCGTCCGGCGCAGCACGTGGCGGTTGAGGTCGCCGAAGGCCATGACGAAGAACGCGAAGCCGCGCATGAAGCTGAGCCGGATCTGCGGGGGCAGGCTTTCGTCGCGCATATGCACGAACAGCGGCAAGTCCGCATACGCCACTTTTCTCCGCATGATGTGGGCAAGCACGGCTTTCATCGGCATTCTCCGCGCGGGGGTTGCAAGGGGACGTGCAACACGGCCGGAACGGCATCGCGCTGGATTCTATGAAACGCCCGCGCAAAGTTCAATTGAGGCCTGATCCACTGCAAAGCCACTGTCTGCGCAGGTGCTGACGGCTCTGCGCCCACTGCCCCGGACGCGGACCGGAGGCGCAGGGGCGCAGAGGAATCGCGCGCTCAGCGGCGGGCGGAGATGGCCAGCGCGCCCAGCGCCACGACTGCCAGCCCGCTGCCTGCCGCCACCACGCCGTGCCAGCCCGCATGCGTATACAGCGCGCTGGCGATGGCCGAGCCCGCGGCACCGCCGGCGAAGATCGCGGTCATGTACAGCGCGTTCAGGCGCGCCCGGCTGTGGGCATCGAGTGCGTACACCGCACGCTGGCCCAGCACCATGTTCATCTGCACCGCGAAGTCGAGCACGATGCCGGTCAGTGCCAGGCCGTACAGGCCGGCGTGGCCATGGATCAGGCCGGGGACGAACGCCAGCGCGGCGACGATCAGCGCCGCGAACGATGCCACGCGGGTGTGGCCGGCGTCGGCCAGGCGGCCGGCAATGGGTGCGGCCACGGCGCCGAGCGCGCCCACCAGGGCGAACAGGCCGATCTGCGATTGCGACAGCCCGTAGCGCGCGGCCAGTTCCAGCGGCGCGGCGGTCCAGAACAGGCTGAACGCGGCAAACAGCAGGGCTTGCAGCAGCGCGCGCTGGCGCAGCACCGCGAAGCGTGCGAACAGGTGCCACAGCGAGGCCAGCAGGCTGCCGTAGCTGGCACGGTGCTGGGGCACGCGGCGCGGCAGCGTCATCGCGATGATGGCCACGGTGGCCAGCGTCATGGCGGCGGCGATGAAGAATACCGCGCGCCAGCCGAAGCACTGCGCCGCCATGCTCGACAGTGGCCGCGACAGCAGGATGCCCGACAGCAGGCCGCCCATGATGGTGCCGACGGTACGTCCGCGCAGCGCCTCGGGCGCCAGATGCGCCGCGAGCGGAATCAGGATCTGCACGCTGACCGAGCTCAGGCCCAGCAGCAGCGACACCAGCAGGAACACGCCCGGTTGCGAAGACAGCGCCGCGCCCACCAGGCTGGCCGCCGCGGCCACGCCGCTGACCATCAGCAGCCGGCGGTTTTCGAGCAGATCGGCCAGCGGCACGAGGAAGAACAGGCCGATGGCATAGCCGATCTGGGTCAGCGACACGATCACGCTGGCGCTCTGCGCGGACAGGCCCACGGCAGGCGCGATCAGTTCGATGATCGGCTGGGCGTAGTACAGGTTGGCCACCAGCACGCCGGCGCATAGCGAGAACAGCGCGACCAGCGTGCCGGACATGGGTGCGGCGCTGGAAGCGCCGGCATTGGGAGAGGTTTGGGCTTGCATGGCTCTGGATGGAGATCGGGTTGCGATGTCCAGAGCGTAGGCGCCCGGGGGCGTTGCGGGAATCACAATGTGGCGCAACTCAGCGTTGCGCCGCAAGCAAAGCGGGCCAAACCGAAATCTGTCTGCGTAATCAGTCGCGCCGGCGCGTCGGTCCGGGCAACGTCGCCAGGAAGTCCAGAAAGGCCGCGATGCGCCGCGAGCCGCGCTGGCTTGGCAGGTAAAGCGCGGTGACCACCGAACTGGACTGGTTCGGCGTGACCGACCAGTCGTCGAACAGTACGGTCAGCCGGCCCGCCGCGATATCGGCATCGACGAGCCAGTCCGGCAGCAGGGCGATGCCGCTGCCGGCCAGCGCCATGTCGCGCAACACTTCGATATTGTTGCTGCGGAACGGCCCGCCAATGGGCACGGTGATCGGCTCGCCGGCCTCGCCGCCGTCAATGGCCTCGGGGCGGAACCGCCAGACCTGGTCCCGGGCGCCAAAGCTGAAGCGCAGGCAGCGGTGGTTGACCAGATCGGCCGGCTCGGCGGGCGTGCCGTGCTGGTCGAGACAGGCAGGGCTGGCCACCACCAGGCGGCGGAACCGGCCGATCTCGCGCGCGATCACGTTGTCATAGGCCGCCGCGCTGCCAAGCCGCACGGAGACATCCACACGGGCGCCAAGCAGGTCGACGATGCTGTCGGTCAGTTCGACATCGAGTTCGAGCTGCGGATAGCGCGCCAGCCATGCGCCCAGATGGGGCGAAATGCAGCAGCGCCCGAACGCCACCGGCAGCGATACGCGCAACTGTCCCACCGGTTGGTCCCCATGATCGGCGATGGAGGCATCGGCTTCGGCCACGGCTTCGAGGATCCGGCGCGCCTGCTGGTAGTAGCTGGCGCCGGCCTCCGTCACCGTGACCTGCCGCGTGGAACGGTTGAGCAGCACCGTACCCAGCGAGGCCTCCAGGCCGTCCAGCGTGCGCGTGACCGACGAGGTGGCCAGGTTCATGCGTCGCGCGGCGGCCGAGAAGCCCTTCGCATCGACGGTCTCGACGTACATCTTCAGGGCGAGCAGCTTGTCCATGGGCAGGCGGAGCGGGCGGTCAGCCCTTGCTGAAGATGCTGTAGAAATCGGGGGCGCCGGTTTCGCGCACGGTCAGGTCCAGCGAGCCCTCGATATGGGCCAGGTGCTCGGCCATCACGGACTGCGCCTGCGTGGCATCGCGCTGCTCGATGGCGTCCACCAGCACGCGATGCTCGTCCTCGGGGCACGCCGGTGCGCCGGGGCGGTCATACAGCGTGATGATCAGGCACGTCAGCGACACCATTTCGCGAATCAGCTTTTCCAGGATCGCATTGCCGGCCATCTCGGCCAACACGATGTGGAATTCACCCGATAGCCGGATCACGGCGGCGCGGTCGCCCCGCGTGCGGGCGTCGTCTTCCTGCCTGATATGCCGGCGCAGGCTGCGGATCTGCGTGGCACTGGCCGTGGTGGCCAGCAGGCCGGCAAGTTCCGGTTCCACCAGCCGGCGCGCCTGGAAGACCTGACGCGCTTCCTCGATGCTGGGGCTGGAGATGAACGCGCCGCGATTGGGTACCAGGGTGACGAGCTTCTCATGCGCCAGGCGGGCGAATACCTGTCGGATCCTGGCGCGGCTGGCGCCGGTGACCTCGCACAGCCGCTCTTCCACAAGCTTGGTGCCGGCCAGCAGCCGATGCTCCATGATCGCGTTCAGCAGATCCTGGTAGATACCTTCATTGACGGAAGATTCGGCGGCTTCGGACGCCGCGGGCTCGCCGCCATCCTGCGCGGCGGGCGGCTCGGAATCCGCGGATTTTTTGCGTCGGGTTGCCATGTCGGGGACGATATCCCGCTGCAGATGCAGCGAATGAAGACAAAAATTACGCATATCGTACACAAAATGGCGATGCACCGGGCCGGATGGCACCAGGCCGGTGCGGCGGGATCACGCGTTCAGGGCGTAATGCGACAACATCCCGGCGTAGGCCTTGGGCAGCGGGCGCGCCCAATCCCCCCGCTTGCTGGTGGCCAGACGTACCGAGACCAGCGCCTCGGCCATCTTCACGGCGCAGGTGACCCCGTCGATGACGGGCGCGCCGATCGCGTCGGCAATCTCGTCGCAGAGGTCGGTCATGCCGGCGCAGCCCAGCACGATGCAGTCGCTGCGGTCTTCGGCCAGCGCCTGGCGGCACGCTTCGGTGATGATGCGGCGTGCGTCGGAGCCCGGCTTTTCCAGGTCCAGCACGGGCAGGTCGCTGGCGCGGACGTTGCGGCAGAATCGCGCCATGCCGTAGCGTTCGGCCAGGTGCCAGGCGATATTGCACGTACGCGACAGCGTCGTGACCACGCTGAAGCTGGTGCCGATGAAGCTTGCCGCATGCATGGCCGCTTCGGCTACCCCGACCACGGGCCCGCGTGCCAGTTCGCGCGCGGCGAACAGGCCGGGGTCGCCGAAGCAGGCGATCACGTAGCCGTCGATGCCTTCGCGCTCGCCGATCAGGATCTCGTCGAGGATGCCCGGCACGCTTAGCGCCTCGTCGTAGTGGCTCTCGATCGAGGCCGGGCCCATGCGGGGACTGACCGCCACGATGCGGGTGTCGCCGTGGGCCACGGCCCGGGCGCACTGGCCGATCTTGTCGGTCATGCTCTGCGTGGTATTCGGATTGATGATCTTGATTTTCATGGTGTCGTTCACAGGGAAATCAGGCCTGGCGGGCATCGGCAAGGTGGGCCGGCATCAGCCGCGGCGCGAGCGCGCGGTACAGCACCAGAGCAATGCCCATGCCAATGAACCAGCTATAGCTGGCCAGCCACTGCCACGACGGAATCACCACGCACAGCACCGGGACGATGGCCGAGGGGATCATGGTGGCGACGGCGGTGGGGTTGTAGCCGCGGCGGTACCAGTAGGTGCCGGTCTTGCGCAGCGTGTAGAGGTCGTCCACCACCACGCGCTGGCGGCGCACCAGAAAGAAGTCGGAGATCAGGATGCCGAACAGCGGTCCGATGAAGGCGCCCAGCACGTCGAGCGTGTAGTGGATCATCGTCGGGTGGTTGTACAGGTTCCACGGCGTGATGAAGATCGATGCCACCGCCGCGATCATGCCGCCGGTCCGCCAGCTGATGTACTTTGGCGAGACGTTCGAGAAGTCGAAGGCCGGGGACACGAAGTTGGCCACGATGTTGATGCCGATGGTGGCGGTCATGAACGTGAACGCGCCCAGCAGCATCGCAAAGGTGCTGTCGATATGGCTGACGGTCTCCACGGGGTCGGTGATCAGCTTGCCGAACACGGGCAGCGTGGCCGACGTGGTTACCACCACCAGCAGCGAGAAGCCCAGGAAGTTGACCGGCAGGCCCCAGAAGTTGCCGCGCTTCACGGACCGGAAGTCCTTGGCGTAGCGCGAGAAGTCGCCGAAGTTCAGCATCGGACCCGAGAAGTACGACACCACCAGTGCGATGGCGCTGAGCATCACGGGCACCGAGTCCCAGCCCTGGTACTTCAGGAAGCTCAGCGTGAAATTGACGTTCTCGATGCCGGCCTTGTTGATCAGCCAGATGGCGAGCGCAATCATCACCACGTAAACGGCGGGGCCGGCCCAGTCGATGAACTTGCGGATGGTCTCCATGCCCGTCCAGAACACCAGCGCCTGCAGCACCCAGAGCGTCATGAAGGCGGCCCAGCCCAGCGAGGACAGCCCGGCAAAGCCATGCTGCTTCAGGTCGGCGTAGGGCGCCAGCTGCGGGAAGAAATGCAGCGCCAGCACCAGGAACGCGCTGGAGGCCAGGTAGGTCTGTATGCCATACCAGGCCACGGCGATCAGGCCACGGATGATGGCGGGGATATTGGCGCCCAGCACGCCGAACGACGCGCGGCAGATGACGGGATAGGGCGTGCCGGTGAGCTGGCTGGGTTTGGCCACCAGGTTGCAGAAGAACTGCACGATCAGGATGCCGATGAGCAGTGCCACCAGCACCTGCCAGCTGGACAGCCCCAGCGCGAACAGGCTGCCGGCGGTGATGTAGCCGCCCACGCTGTGCACGTCGGACATCCAGAACGCAAAAATGTTGTACGTGCCCCAGGTCTGCTTGCGCAGCGGGGCAAGGTCCTCATTGGTCAGCCGCTCGTCGTAGCCTGGCTTGATCACGGCGTTGCTTTCGGGGGCGTGCGTGCCGATGGTATCGACGGCGGGCGAAGCTGTCACTGGCATTTCGGGTCTCCGTTGGTGGCCTTGCGTGCGTGCGCAGGTCATCATTTATTTCGATGTGACGACAAAATTGTCTACAAAATCGTTTTTGTTTGTGTACGGAGTTGTAGGTCACGGGATTATGATTGTCAACATAACGCCGGCCGAATGCGGGTAGACACCGAGCGGGCTCCTGCCTTGGGCGCCGCCCACGGCGCTTGCACTTTTTACCGGCGGCGCCCCAATGTGCTGTCAATTCCGCACAAAGCCGGCGCCGGGCGCGTGCCTGTGCCAAAATCGGCGCCATGCCTCAAGGCGGAGCAAGCATGGTTCACCACTCCAATTCCACGGCGGCGGCAGCGGCCGAGGGTTGCGCCAAGGAACCGATTCATATTCCTGGCGGCATCCAGCCGCATGGCTTTCTGGTCAGCGTCGACAACGTGGGCAATGTCGTGCAGGCCAGCGCCAATACGGCGCTGCTGGTTGGCAGGGCGCCCGGCGAGATCGACCCGTTGCTGGGCCAGCCGCTGGCGGCGCTTGTCGGTGACGGTGCCGCGCTGGCGCTCGATGCGCTGGCCACCCTGAAAGCCGAAGGCATCCCGCTCTATGCCGGATCGGTGGCGGATCCGCGCAGCGTGCGCGACGGCGCGGCGGCTGCGTTGTATTCGCCGCTGGCCATCACCGTCCACATCTGGCAGGGCGTGCGCATCGTCGAATTCGAGCCTGCCCGTGGCACCGCCGACGTCTTCGCATCGATCTATCCCTTGGTCCGGACCTTCATCAACAGCCTGCAGGACGTGGCTAACGTCCAGGGGCTGGCGCGCCTTGCCGCAGAAGAAGTGCATCGCATCGCGGGTTTCGGCCGCACCTTGGTGTATGCGTTCGACGACGAGGGGCACGGCCATGTGCTGGCCGAGTCGATGGATGCCGGGTACGCCAGTTATCTGGGGCAGCGGTTTCCGGCGTCGGACATCCCACCGCAGGCGCGCGCGCTGTACGTGCGCAACCGCATTCGCCTGATCGCCGATGCCGACTACGCGGCGGCCCCGCTGGTGCCGACGCTGCATCCCGCCACGGGCCAGCCCACCGACCTGACCTATGCATCGCTGCGCAGCATTTCGCCCGTGCACGTGCAGTACATGAAGAACATGGGGACCTGGGCGTCGATGTCGATGTCGATCGTCGTGCGCGGGCGGTTATGGGGCCTGATTTCCTGCCATCACGCCACGGCGCGCGTGCCGTCGTTCGAAGTGCGCACGGCGTGCGAGCACATCGCACAGGTGCTCTCGCTGCAGGTGGAAGCCAAGGAGGATCACGACGAGGCCAGCTACCGCCTGGCGCTGCGCCGGCGGCAGACCGGGCTGCTGGCCTCGATGGCCAATACCGACGACTTCATCGAGGCCATCTCGGGCGATGCCGATGACCTGCTGGCGCTGGTGGGCGCCACCGGCGCGGCGGCTGTGTTCGAGGGGCGTATCGTCCGGATCGGCGATGCCCCGACCGACGCGGCCATCGAAGGGCTGCTGGCATGGCTCGACACGCGCGGCGAAGACGTCTATGCCACCGACCAGCTTGCGGCCGAGTGGACCGATGCCACCGCGCAAGGCGTGGGCCCCGAGGCTGCCGGTATGCTGGTGGTGCCGCTGTCGCGCATGTTCCGCAACTACGTGATCTGGTTCCGGGCCGAGGCGGTGCGCACGCTCCGCTGGGCGGGCGACCCGCGCGCCAAGCTGGCGGGACTGTCGGCGTCGCTGTCGCCGCGCGAGAGCTTCGAAGTGTGGACGCAGACGGTGCGCGGCCGAAGCGAACCGTGGCGGGCGGCGGAACTGGAGATTGCCACCGAGTTTCGCGGCGCGCTGCTGGGCATTGTGCTGCGGCGTGCCGAGGAACTGGCCCATTTGGCGCTGGAGCTTGGCCGCGTGAACCGCGAACTCGAAGGGTTCTCGTATTCTGTGTCGCATGACCTGCGCGCGCCGCTCCGTCATATCGTCGGTTTCGCCGATCTGCTGCGCGAGATGGACCAGGACCGGCTGTCGGACCGCGGCCGGCATTTTGTCGATCGCATCATTGCGCAGGCACGTTTCGGCGGCAAGCTCGTGGACGACCTGCTGGCGTTCTCGCAGATGGGGCGCGCCGCCCTGCGTCCGCAGCGCGTGGACCTGCGGGTGCTGGCGGAGCGCCTGCTGGCCGAGGAAACGAAGGAGCTTGGCACGCGGCGCCTGCAATACAAGGTCGGCGCGCTCGGCCACGTGACGGCGGATCCGGTGCTGATGGACGTGGTGCTGCGGAATCTGATCGCCAACGCGATAAAATTCACCGGCACGCGCGGCGTCGATGCCGAGGGCCCTGCCGCGATGGTCGAGGTGGGCACGATGCCTGGCGAGGCAGCGTTCGAAGGCCAGGACCTGTTCTTCGTGCGCGACAACGGTGTGGGCTTCGACATGCGCTACGCCGAAAAGCTGTTCGGCGTGTTCCAGCGCCTGCATCGCGTGGAGGAATTTCCCGGCACCGGCATCGGGCTGGCCAGCGTGCGGCGCATTGTCGAGCGTCACGGCGGCAAGGCCTGGGCCGAAGGCGAGATCGATCGCGGGGCCACCATCTGGTTTTCGCTGCCGCGCGATTTCGTGCCGGAGGGCACCGCGGGTGTCAATGAAACGGCCGCCGAGGCGGCAGCCCGGCTGGCGGCCGTGTCGTCGGGCCAGCCGTACCGGCCCGTGTTGAAAGATGCAAGAATCCTGGAGAACGAGCGTGCTGAGGCCGATCCTGCTGGTGGAAGACAATCCTGACGACATCGAGCTGACATTGATCGCGCTGCAGAGAACCCGCCTTGCCAACCCGGTGGTGTCGGTGCGCGACGGTGCCGAGGCGCTGGATTTCCTGCGCCGCGAAGGCGCCTATGCCGATCGGCCGGAAGAGAATCCGGCGGTGATCCTGCTGGACAAGAAGCTGCCGAAGGTGGATGGCCACGAGGTACTCCGCGAGGTGCGCGCCGACGACCGTCTGCGTCGCGTGCCGGTCGTGATGCTGACATCGTCGCGCGAGGAACGCGACCTGCTCAGGAGCTACGACCTGGGCGTGAATGCCTATGTGGTGAAGCCGGTCGAGTTCGACGACTTCATGGCCGCCATCAACGACCTGGGCGTATTCTGGGCGGTGCTGAACGAGCCGCCACCGTACTCGCGCTAGCCTGCGCGGCTGCCCGCCGCTAGCGCGTGCCGCCAGCCAGTTGCGCCAGCGGCAGTTGCACGCGGAACATCGATCCCTTGCCCAGTCCGTCGCTGTGGGCGCTTACGCTGCCGTTGTGCATCAGCACCAGGTTCTTCACCATCCACAGCCCCAGGCCCAGGCCAGGCGCGCGATTGGCGTGTTCGCGATGTGCCTGTTCGAACCGCTCGAAGATGCGCTCCAGTGCTTCGGGCGCGATGCCCACGCCGGAATCGCGCACGGACAGCACGACGTCCGCGCCGTCCGACGCGACGGCCAGTTCCACGGTGCCACGCTCCGCGAACTTCAGCGCATTGGTCAGCAGGTTCAGCACCACCTGCTTGATCCGGTGCTCATCGGCCATCACCAGGCAGGGCAGCGCTGGCGCCACGACCAGCGTCACGTCGCGCGACTCCGCATCGAGACGCAGATCCTCGGCCACGGTGGCCGCCAGGGCCGACATGTCCAGCAGGCGCAGATCCACCGACAGCTTGCCGGTGGCGATGGCACCGCTGTCGAGCAGATCGTCCACCATGCGGGCCAGCTGGCGGGTATTGCGTTCGATGACTTCCCCGGCGCGCCGCACATGGGCAGGGTCGGTGCCGCGCTCCAGCAGCGTGGTCCACCACAGGATGGCGTGCAGCGGCGAGCGCAGCTCGTGGCTGACCGCCGCCACGAAATGGTCCATGGCGCGGGCACCGCGCTCGCTCACTTCGCGGGCGCGCTGTTCTTCCTGGGCCACTGCCTGATAGTGCAGTTCCGACGCCTTGCGCGCCGTGATGTCGATCGTGAAGCCGATCAGTGACTGGGCCGAGCCGTCTTCGAGATAGCGTGCGGCGCCGCGCGACATCAGCCAACGCATGGTGCCGTCCTGCCAGAGTACGCGGTACTCCACCTCGAAATGCGCGCGGCTGGCGATGGCCGCTGCCATGGCGGTACGTACCATCTCGCGGTCGTCGACGTGCATCAGTTCGCCAAAGACCCGCACCTCGTTGATGGTGTCGTCCGGTTGCAGCCCCATGTTGGCCTTGCACTGGTCGGTGCAGGCCATGAACCCGGTGGCGACGTCGAGTTCCCACGCGCCGACCTTGGCAAACGAGAGCAGTTCTTCGAGTTGCTTGCGGTGGGTTTGCAGTGCCGCATTGGCTTCTTCCACCAGTACCTGGCGCAGTCGCGCCTGCGACCGCAGCTTGGCGTGCTCGCGGCGGGTCTGTTCGGTCTTGACGATCTGATCGGTCACGTCCATGACCTGCAGCACGAATGCCGCATCGGACACGCTGTCCAGCCGCGTCGCCTTGGCCTGCCAGTATCGTTCGGTATTGCCGGTGCCGGCAGGGTGGCCGTCGTAGCGGATCAGCGGCGACAGGCGCGACTCGCCTTCCAGCAGGTTGTCGAGTGTGCTGGCAAGCCAGTCCCGGCGTGCCGCCATCTGGGGTTCGGACAGCGAAGGATTGATGTCGAACACCGATTTGCCCATGACATCGTTGCGCGTGCGGCCAGCCATGGCCAGATAGCGGGCATTGACGGCCACGACTTCGAACGCCGCATTGAGCACCAGATAGGACTCGGGCAGGGCGTCGAACAGCGCCCCCGTATCAAACGCACGTTGGAGGGGTGGCCGTTGTTCGAGGGCGTCAGGCATGAGCGTCTCGCGCATCTACTGCGCGCCGGACTCGGCGTGCGCGGGAACGCGGGCCAACAGATCGTTAAACGCCCGCCGCGCCCCGGCGCAAGCCAGCGCGATGTCGGCCGGCTCGCGCACGCTGGCCCGCAGCGCGTGCAGGAACTGCTGCCAGCGCGGGCCAGGCGTCTTGCCCGCGCCAAGGTATGCCAGCGGATGCGGCGCGAAGTGGCCGGACAACTGCCGGTACAGCACAGCACCGCCAAGCTGTGAACCCTCGATGACGTAGCAGAGGCCCCAGCGGTAGGCGGCGTCCTGTTGCAGGGTGGCCACATCGATATCGTCAACGACAAGGCCGCCCGGCGGCGTGGCAGGGTGGGCCAGATCGTGTTCGAGAATTGGCATGCGGACCACCGGCGCCAGGCGGGCGGCATCTTGCGGGCCATCGTCGAAGCGCGCCAGCCAGTGCTCCAGCGGCGCCAGCCACGCGCGCAGGATCAGCAGATGATCCCGGTAATCTTCGAGCGTGGGATTGGCCCGGGAGAGTGGCATGGCCTGATCCAGCCGGGCGTGCTGCGCCGAAGTGGCGGCGCGCAGTGCAGCCAGCACGTCACGCGAAGGGGGCGATTCGGAGGCAAGGCTGGATGGGGTCGAGTGTTCAGTCACGCGGGTGATGATCCGATGGTCCCGAAAGGCGCGGCGAGCGCACCGCCCGGCGTAGCCATGGAGCGATGCATTAGGATGCGAGCCCACATGGTACAGGAAGTCCTCCAACGCACGGATGCTGCGGCGTTCTGCGCATTTGCACGCCGACCCGCAATGAAAAAGGGCGCTACTCGTTGCGGGTGCGCCCCTTTGCCATCATCTGGATACTAGCAGAGGATGTCAGACATCCTATCAATGTTCGGACTTCCAGACAGGTAGCGTCCGGTTCAGGCAGCCGCCTTCACCGCCTGCCGGGCAATCAGCTTCCAGTGACCGCCCTGCTTCTGCCATACCTGCAGCACCTTGAGCAGCACGGTACCCTGCTTGCCGTTGTCGAGCGTCTCGCCGGACAGCGTGTGGCGAATCACCGCGACGTCGCCCGACACGTGAACGGTCTGGTCGGTAATGTTGATGCTGACGAAGTCCGACTTCTTGTCTAACAGGTCGCCGATAAAGCTGCTTTTGGTGTCGATACGGCCGCCCGAGTGGCCATAGCTCAGCGAATCGGCCACCAGCCCCGACAGCGTTGCCTGGTCGGGGTCGACCATGGCCACGCGCAGCTTCTCTGCAGCAGAGCTGACGGCCTGGTCGGCCGATTGCGCCAGCACCGGCGTGGCGGCGATGCCCAGCAAGATGGCGGCGCCCAGCGCCGCGGTGAATTTACGCATGATGTCTCCCGTTTGTTCTGTTGTGGATGGTGGGTCGATAAGGCAACCGCCGTGTGGCATCGCACCGCTCGCGGTTGTAAGTCATCGTATCATAGCGCGCCGAAACGGCAACGCGGGGCTGCGGCAGAGGGACCTCGGGTTCAGCCCTCCTTGCCATCCAGGCGCGGGCGAACCAGGAAGGGGGTGTACTTGATGAGATACAGGACCAGTGACAGCACCCACAGTGCGCCGGCCAGTGCGACAGCAGGTGCCTTCAGTTGTGGCAGCGCAAGCGGGCCAGCCACCCGGACCACGGCGGCCAGTGCCATGGACAGGTAGGCCAGGTGCTCCATGCGACCAGTTTCGAGCCGGCGGCCGGTATGGCCGAGGGCGGTACGGGTGACCATCGCGATGATGGCGCAGCCGATCGCGCCGACAGTCAGTGCATGCAGTGCCGTGGAGCGGTCGAGCCAGCCCGCAGCGGCTGCGGCGATCAGGACGAAGCCGATTGGCAGGAACGCGTAGGCGACGTGCAGGATGCTGACAATGGGCCTGCGCAGAGTGCGATGCGAATCCCATCCATATAGCCGGATGCCATGGGCAACCGCCGCGCCCAGTGCCAGCACGCCTGTCAGCCCCGCGGGCGCCTGCAGTGCGGCGGCGACCGTGGCCAGCAGGGTCAGCGCGACCACGCCGCGTTCCACCGTCTGCCACCGTCGGATGCGCACGCCGGCAATCGCATTGGCGGTGAACATCGGAATCACGCGTCCGCCGATCACGGTCACGAAAATCGCCACCAGACCGGTGGCCGCTTCGACCGCACGCAGTGCCCAATCGATGCGGCCTGCCAGTATGGCGGCGTGAAACCCGATGTTGAGCGCCCCCATGATGCCCAGAGCGAGGGCCAGCCCGTAGTTTCGCTGGCTCCCGGCCCGGCGCAGGATGCTGTAGAAGCTCAGGCTGCACAGCGGCAGGAAGGCCACATCGGCGGCAAGGGCCGCCCAGTCCGGCCCGGTCCACATCAGCACGCGGGCGAGTAGCCAGATGCCGGCCAGCGCGCCCAGCCAGGCACCCTGCGGGGTTTGCAGGCCAGTCCAGTTCTTGCCCGCCGTAAAGAGAAATCCGACCACGACGGCGGCCGAGAAGCCGAACACCATCTCGTGGGCGTGCCACGCCATGCTGCCCAGCCACGGTTGCGTGGCCGGTATCCACCAACCCAGATACATCGCCACCCAGGCCGCCATGGCCATCGCGCCGAATGCCGCCGCCAACAGGTAGAAGGGGCGGAAACCAAGCGCCAGGATGGGCAGGCCGCGATAGGCGGGCGCGCGCGACGGTGGGGAGATCTGCAGCAGGACGGACATGGTGAGAAGAGTGAAGGCGTGGCGTGAAGGCGTGCAGGCGTGCAAGGACGTGCGGTGTGGCGGAATCGATTCTAGGAAAGATGCATGTGAAATGCAATTTATTGATGCGATGCCGCATGCAATCCGTTGCGTAAGTGAAAACACCGATGCGATTTGCCCTTCAACCCCTCCTCGCGTAGGGGTCAATCGATGCCTTGTCTACCCGTTAGCCAGACAAGGCAGACATGAAACAGAGCGGTGCGCCACGACGCCCGCCAATACCAAAAGAACGGGTTCTCTCAGCGATGCCGGTCATGGCGCACGCCGTGGCTCCAATCGTGTTTTGGCCTGCCATTGGGCCGCTGAATCGGGAAAGAGGGAGAAGGACCGTGAAATTCAGAGATGTTTCGATCAAGACCAAGCTCCTCGCGGGGTTTGGCACGCTGGCGCTCGTCGTGCTGGTGGTGTCCGGGTTGTCGCTACGTGCGCTCAGCCGGTCTACCGAAGGCTTTGCTGCCTATATCAACGGACTCAATGCACGGGCCGAAGTGGCGGCGCAGGTGCGCACCGCCGTGGACCGTCGGGCCATTGCCGCGCGTAACCTGGTGCTGGTGACGACGCAGGCCGATCTCGACGTGGAAAGGGCCGAGGTACTCAAGGCCCACGGCGATGTGGTGGCGCGCCTGGGCAAGCTCAAGCAGATGATCACGGCCGAGGGGGTGGCCGAAGGCGCGCGCAACCTGGTGACCGAGATCGACCGCATCGAGTCGCGCTACGGCCCCGTGGCGACCGACATCGTGGGGCTGGCGCTGGATGGCAAGAAGGACGCCGCGATCGCCAAGATGAACGCCGAATGCCGACCGCTGCTGGCCGCACTGGTCAAGGCGACGCGCGACTATGCGGACTTCACGCACGAGCGCCAGCAGGAGATGATCCGCAACCTCGACGACGACTACGCGCGGCAACGCGCGTTCCTGATCGTGGTGGCGATCGCGGCCGTGGCGTTCGGCATCTTCGGCGGGCTGCTGCTGACGCGGGCCATTACCGGCCCGATCCAGCGCGCGGTCGAGGTGGCGCGCACGGTGGCCCGGGGCGAGGTGGGCATGCGGATCGAGGTGGATGCGCAGGACGAGCCGGGCCGCCTGCTGGCCGCGCTGCGCGACATGAACGACCGGCTGGCCGAAACGGTCGTGCGCGTGCGCGAAAGCAGCGGCAGTATCGCGGTTGCCACCGGCGAGATCGCCAGCGGCAACATGGATCTGTCCAGCCGTACCGAACAGCAGGCGGCGTCGCTGGAAGAAACGGCGGCAAGCATCGAGGAGCTGACCGCCACGGTACGCCACAACACCGAGAACGCCCGGCAGGCCAGCGAACTGGCGCGCAATGCCGCCGCAGTGGCGCAGCAGGGCAGCGGCAGGGTGGGGCTCGTGGTCGATACGATGGAGGGCATCAGCGCCAGTTCGTCGAAGATCGCCGACATCACCGGGATCATCGAGAGCATCGCGTTCCAGACCAACATCCTCGCGCTCAACGCGGCGGTGGAGGCTGCGCGCGCGGGCGAGCAGGGCCGTGGCTTTGCGGTGGTGGCCAGCGAGGTGCGCAGTCTGGCGCAGCGGTCGTCGAACGCCGCCAAGGAGATCAAGGAACTCATCGACGCCTCGGTGGCGCAGGTGCGGGCCGGTTCGACGCTGGCCAGCGAGGCAGGCCAGACCATGGTCGAAGTCACCGAGGCCGTGGCGCGGGTGACCCATATCGTCGGCGAAATCGCGGCGGCGTCGGCCGAGCAGAACCGTGGCATCGAGCAGGTGAACCAGGCCATCGTGCAGATCGACCAGGTGACGCAGCAGAACGCGTCGCTGGTGCATGAAGCTGCCGTTGCGTCGAAGTCCCTCGAAGAGCAGGGCAAGATGCTCACCGATGCCGTGGCTTTCTTCAAGCTGCCGGGCAGCGGCGTTCAGCGCGCCCACGCCGCCCGGGCGGCAGGTCAGCGCCTGGCATCGACGGGCGGCATCGCGTTGACGTGAGCGGCATCGGTCAGGGTACGCAGGAATGCCACGATGTCATCGATCTCGCCGTCGGTGAGTGCGGCCGGCATGCCCGGCTTGCGGTTCATCGGCGGGGAATTCACGTTGATGTTGTCGCGGTAGGCGGCAGGAACGTCGTCGAAGACCTTGCCGTCGCGATACCAATTGCCCGGATCGATCGAGCGTGTGTTGTAGAACGCCACGGCGTCGCGTAGCGTGGTGAATACGCCGTTATGCATGAAACGCTGGCGCACCGCCACGTTGCGCAGGCCGGGCGTACGCAGATAGCCGCACCACTGCGTGGGCTCGGGCCAGCGCAGGCGCCGCGCGGTGTCGCACAGGCCGTTGTCGAAACGCTTCGGGTCGCGGTTGGCGGGCAGCGCGCGGTTGCGTGGCACGGCAATCGCGTCGTAGCCGAAGTCGGTGAACAAGGAACGCTCGGGGCGGCTCGCCGTATCGGACAACGTGTGGCAGCTCATGCAGTTGCCCTTGTCCGGGTTCTTGAACAGCGCCAGCCCGCGGGTTTCCTGAACGGTGAGCGGCGCGCGGCGACGCAGGTAGTCATCGAAGCGCGACGTGAACGGCGCCATCTCGTCGCTCTGCATGTAGGCCTGCAGCGCGGCGCCCAGCGCGCGCAGCATTGCCTCGGGGTCGCGCCGCACTTCGGGTCCGAACTGTGCGGCCAGGGCGGGCGCCAGTTCGGTGTCATTGACATTGCGCAGCAGGCCGGCAGGCGTGCCGTTGTTCATTTCATTGGGGTCCAGCAGTGGCCCGCGCACCTGCTGGGCAAGTGTATCGGCGCGGCCATCGGCAAACAGCCCGCCGAACGGCGAGGCGGCGGGCGCATCGTCGTCCTGGTAGAAATGGCGGCGCGGCACGTAGCGTACGTACAGCAGCGAAGGCGGATTGCGCAGGCTGAAACGACCGGGGCGGCTGCCTTGCGTCACGCCCGGTGTATTGGCCGGCAGCGTGGCCGAGAACGCGCGAGAGGGATCGTGGCAACTGGCGCACGACTGCCCGCGCGGCATCGACAGGCGCCCATCGAAGAACGCGCGCCGACCCAACGTCACCAGGGCGGGGTCCGGACGAAATACGGCAGCGGTGGCATCCACCTTCGCGGCCACTCTGGGTGTGCCGCTGCCGATCGTCGCCACCACGGTGGCGGGCGGCGCGCCCGGCAGCAGCACCGTTTCCGCGGCCAGCACGGGCGATGCCACCGCCCATGCCAGCAGCATGGCTCGGACGGCAGGCATGACACTTCGGCGACGCAGATACCGCATCAGGGCGTCAGGAAGCCGGTCTTGTCGCAGGCAAGTGTGCTGCCGGCCTGGTCGCAGGTGGCCAGCAGCTTGCCGGCCTTGGTGTAGGCCTTGAACTGCCAGCCCGTGGCCGGCGAAGCATGACGGTCCATCACCAGGAAGCCGAAGCTCGCGTGATGGGTAATGCGGTCGATCGTGGTGCCGGGTGCGGGGACACTGCCAGCGGGCAGCGGATCGGGCAGGGCGACATCCAGGTTGTCGCCGCCGTTGCCCGAGACGATGGTCGCCGGATGCGCCGACGCGAAGTTGATGGCCTGGAAGTCATGCACGTGGCCATGCAGTGCAAGCTGGATACCCGTCGGGTAGTACGCCTGCGCGTTCAGGTTCGACATCACCGATTGCAGCGCCAGGTTGCCCGGCGCCGGATTTGCGCCGGCCACCGGGGCGAAGCCCAGGATCGGGTGATGGTTCGTGAAGATCGTGGTGGTCATGCCCGTCTTCGCGGCCAGTGTCGCCACGGTCTGGAACTGTTTCTGGTAGGCAATGAACTGCGGATCGCTGGTAGCCAGTGCGGTCTTGCCGGCCTTGGCCGAGTCGAACACGATCACCTGCGAGCCGCCGCCCAGCGACACCGCATACGGGTCCGCGTAGTTGGCGATGGCGTCGTTGGCCGGATCGTCGCAGGAACGCGTTGCATCGTAGGGGCGGGTATCCAGGAAGCGGGCCCAGCCCTGGCCGGCACGCGCGCATTCCTCGTGGTTGCCGCGCACGACGACCCAGGGCGCCTTGGCCAGCAACGGCGCCGCCGGCTTGAAGAGGTCTGCCTGCCACGTGTCCCAGCCATAGCCCCACGGGCTGCCCTGGCAGCCGGCGACGTCGGGCGGGCATGCGTTCTCGCGGTAGTGGTAGTCGCCGATGTGCAGCACGAGGTCAGGATTGAACCCCGCCGCCGTCGCGGCCAGCGACGCCAGCGGCCAGGCTTCGGTGTCGGTACAGGACTGCCAGGCGTTGTCGGCCTTCTTCAGGCGGCAGCCGGTGTCCGCCAGCACCACGATACGCTGCGGCGTGGCCTTCGGGAGCGGCAGCGCCTGCGTGCCGATGGCGGCGCTGGTGGCCGTGGCGGGCAACGTGGCTTCGCAAACGGAAACGGGAAATTCGGACGGCTTCGAGTCGGCTGCCGCGCTGGCCGTGGTACGTAGCGGCACGGTGGCCGGGCCCACGCGCAGCGTCATGCGTGCCGCGATGCCATCGATGGTCAGCAGCGGGCACTGCGCATTCGCGGCGCCGCCGGCCGGCGCCGTGTAGCTGGTCACCACGCGGGCAATGGCCTGGTTCCCATCGCCGATCTCGACCCACGCAGCCTGGATGTTGGCGGTGGCCGTGGCCGCATCGGGCGCGGGAGTCGGCGCGGGTGTGGCGGCTGGCGGATTGTTGGTGCCGCTATTGCTGTTGTCGTCGTCGCTGCCGCAGCCGTGCAAAGCCGCCACGGTGGCGAGCGCCGCCACTCCGGCCATCAAGCCGAAGGTCTTGTGTGAGCGCATTGTGGTTTCTCCCCTGTGTGGGGCGACACCGTACCTGCGCGGTGTGAAAGAAATATGACGCCCGCGATCCCCCCGGAAGTTCAGCGGGAACGCCTGGCGCGCGCCGCTGCCTCTGCAGCAGCCGCGCGCAGTTCGGGCGGGAAGGCACGGATTTCCGAGTGGAAGAAGCCGCGTTCGGCGGCGCGCAGTACGCCGAGTTGCGTCGCCAACCGCTCCATGGCGTCGTACGCCTGTGCCGACGCGCCCTGCTCGTGGGTCAGGTACCAGGCCGATTCCAGCAGGAGGTTCGCCAACTGCAGCGCGTTGTAGCAGACGTGGCCGGTGTCGTGCTCTTCCAGCGCGAACGCCGCCACGGACGACCAGCGCACAAAGCCCTTGGCCGGCGCGAACGGCGCGTGAAACGGTCGCAGGGCGTCGATAGCCGCCGCAACGGTCAGAGGCTGCAGGGCGCGGAACCCGGCGAGCGACGCCGGCGCGCCGCCACTGACGCTGCCGCGCGCCACGCGCAGCAGGAAGATCGTGTTCCACGCGGACCCGCCGCCCACCCCGAAACGGTCGCAGATCCATTCCGACAGGCCCAGCCAGCGCATGGCCTGCCGCTGGACATCGCCAGGCGCCATCTCCCGCGCAACATCGACCAGCCGATAGAGCCAGAACAGCCAAAGGGACCAGCCGATATTGGCCGCCGCGTGCTGTACCGCGTCGACCGAGTCGGCCTCGTAGGCGGCCTGCAATGCGCCCGCGAAGGCATCAAGTGCCTGACGTGCGGCGTCCTGGCGCAGCGACGCGCTGGTCTGTGCGGTCGCTGGTCCGGCCCGATCCGGCCTCGATGGTCCGTTAGGCGAATCCGGCCGCAGCGCGATGCTCTTGTGGATGAGGGCTTCCAGGTTCAGCGTCTCGAACCGGATGCGCGGGTTATAGCGGACGACGGGACGCAGCTCCGCATCGCCTGACAGGCGCCCGAGTTCGCGCTGCGCCGCATCGAGTTCGCCCCGCGCGTAGTGTTCCCAGGCGCGCACCACGTGCGCCATGGCCGCGAACGTGGGCAGCGCCGCGTTGACGCCGCCGGCCACCACGATCCGCTCGAAGCGGCGCAATGCCGCGCGGCTCTTGTCCAGGCGATCGCTGCGGCGCCAGGCCAGGCTTTCCTTGAGCAGCGACAGCGCCTGCTGGAAGTCGTCGGCCGCGGTGCGCTGCGCGGCCCGGAACGACTCGGCAACGCCGTGGTCGAGCACGCCCGCGAAGCCATCCTGCGCGCCGCGCATCGCCTGGGTCAGATGGCGCCAGAACGCCATGTCGCGCATCACGTATTGCAGCCCCTCGCCGCGGGCTTCGGCGGCCGGCGTGGCATCGCCTGCCGGCGACTGCCCCAGCCAGCGCGCCACGCCTGCGGTGCCCAGCGGCTTGCCGTGCGCCGTGAAGCGCAGCCGTCCCGCCGTGGCGGCCGACATCCAGAACGGCCCACGGCTGCGGCCGTCGGCACGCAACGCGGAAATGCCGATCGCCTTGTCGTGGCCCCAGCCCACTGGCACACCCCACCGGGCGAAGTCGCCGAACGCGCGCGAGACGATCATGCGCACGTTGGCGGCATCGGCAAAACGGGCGCGCACGGTGGCCGCGCCCAGGTCTTCGCGATCGCGCGAGGCGGCCAGCCAGATCCGCGCGAGCAACCAGACCGACTGGTAGCGCGCAGCGTGTTGGCCCACCCGGTAAGGATCGGACAGGTCGATGGCGACGATGGAGCGGGAGGATGCGGGGGCGTGCATGGCCGCCATGTTACGCGTGTTACAGAGGGGCCGGTTGGCGACGTACAGGACTGCGCCTATGCTCCGCACCACGATCCGGGCCTGGATTGCCGACCGTCTGCATGACGACAACCCCGATAACCACAAAACTCATAGCGTGTTGATATGCGAAACAGACTTGCCCGATTTTTCCTGATGCCGCTGTGGCTGGCCTGCGCGGCCATGGCCGTGCAGGCCGCCGAAGTCCCGATCGATGCCAAACCGCTGTTCGACGCCGCCGGCGTGGACGGCACCATGGTGGTCTACGACGTGCGCCAGCAGCGCATGCTGACCTACAACCCGAAGCGCGCGGCCACCGCCTACTCGCCGGCGTCGACCTTCAAGATCTTCAATTCGTTGATCGGGCTCGAGACCGGCGCCGTGGCCGATGTCGACAACGACAAGCTGCCATGGGACGGCAAGGTGTGGCTGCACCATGGCAAGCCGATCCTGCCGGAGGTCTGCAATGGCGATGTGGCGCTGCGCGCGGCGCTGAAGAACTCCTGCGTGCCGGCCTACCAGGCGCTGGCGCGCCGCGTGGGGACAGCGCAGTACCGCAAGTACCTGCGCGCCGCGCATTTCGGCAATGCCGCTGTCGATGGCCCGGTGGACCGCTTCTGGCTCAATGGCCGTCTGCAGATCACCACGTACCAGCAGATCGATTTCCTCGGCAACGCCGCCGCGCACAAGGTGCCGCTGATCTCGGAGCAGAGCTTCGCGGCGCTTGACGACATCCTGACCATCGAAAGCACGCCCGCCTATACGCTACGCGCCAAGACGGGCTGGGCTACATCGGGCAAGGTCGATGTGGGCTGGTGGGTGGGCTGGGTCACGCGCGGGAGCGATACCTATGTATTCGCGATGAACCTGGACATGCCGCGCCCCGAAGTGGGTGCGAAGCGGCAGGAGATTGCCCGCGCAGTGCTCAGGCAGGTGGGCGTGCTGCCCTGAAGGGATGGCGGCGGCCGGGGATCAGGGCGCCAGTTGGTCCAGTACCTGGGCCGCGGTCTGCAGGCCGGTGTCGACCAGGTGCTGCATGTAGACGCCCATCTCCGGCATGCACAGCGCCATCACGAGCATGCCGCCGAGCAGGGTCACCGGGAAGCCGACCGCGAAGATCGACAGCTGCGGCGACGCCCGGTTCAGGATACCCATGGCCAGGTTCAGCGTCAGCAGCGCGGCAATCATCGGCAGCGCCAGCAGCATGCTGGAGGAAAAGACCATCGAGCCGGCACGGGCCACCACGCCCCATCCGTGCCCGGACAGCGGCACGGCGGCAATCGGCACGCCCTGGAAGCTGTCCACCAGGGCGGCCAGCATCATCAGGTGCCCGTCCAGCGACAGGAACATCAGCGTGGCAACGATATTGAGAAAGCGCGACAGCACCATCGTCTGCCCGCCCGACGACCGGTCGTAGAAGGCCGCGAACGACAGGCCCATCTGCAGGCCGATGATTTCGCCGGCCATCTGCACGGCGGCAAAGATCAGCCGCATCGAGAAGCCCATGGCCACGCCAATGCCCACTTCGTTCATGACGACCAGCAGGCCCTCGTACGAATAGATCGCTGCGGTGGGGATGTGCCCGATCGTGGGCGACACGATCGTGGCCAGCGCGGCCGCCAGCAGGATCTTCGCGCGGCGCGGAATGGTGGATTCGCTGAACAGGGGCGCGGTCGAGATCAGTGCCATCAGCCGGAACATCGGCCAGAGGAAGGCGGCGATCCACCCGTACATCTGGTCGGTGGTGACCTCGAACACGGTGCCTGGGTCCTGCGGGGAAGCGGCGGAGGATCAGTGCGCCAGGGCGGGGATGCCCTGGAACACTTCGCGCATGTAGTCGACGAACGTGTTGATCATCCACGGGCCGACCAGCACCATCGTCACGAACAACGCGACCAGCTTCGGAATGAACGTCAGCGTCATTTCATTGATCTGCGTGGCGGCCTGGAACAGGCTCACCACCAGACCGGCCGCCAGCGCCACCAGCAGCAGCGGGGCGGACAGCATCAGCGTCATCTTCATCGCCTGCGTGGCGATCGTCATGACCATCTCGGGTGTCATCTCAAGCTCCCGTCAATTCATGAAGCTCTGCGCCAGGGACCCCAGCAGCAGTTGCCAGCCATCGACCAGCACGAACAGCATCAGCTTGAACGGCAGCGAAATGGTGGCGGGTGGCACCATCATCATGCCCATCGCCATCAGCACGCTGGCCACGACGAGGTCGATGATCAGGAACGGAATGAAGATCGTGAAGCCAATCTGGAACGCGGTCTTCAGCTCGCTGGTGACGAAGGCGGGCACCAGCACCGAGAACGGCACGTCGTCCGGGCCCTGCATTTCAGGTGTCTTGGCCATCTGGGCGAACAGCGCCAGGTCTTTCTCGCGCGTCTGGCGCAGCATGAAGGCACGTACCGGCACCGCGGCGCGCTGTGCGGCGGTTTCCAGGCTGATGCGGTTTTCGGACAGCGGCTTGTAGGCGTCGGCGTAGACCTTGTCGAGCACCGGCGACATCACGAAGAACGTAAGGAACAGCGACAGGCCCACCAGCACCTGGTTGGGCGGCGACGACGCCGTGCCCAGCGCGTTGCGCAGCAGGCCCAGCACGATGATGATGCGCGTGAAGCCCGTCATCATCAGCATGGCCGCCGGCAGGAACGACAGCGACGTGAGCAGGACCAGCGTCTGGATCGACAGCGACCAGACCTGGCCGCCACCGGCGGCGGCGCGGCTGGTGACGCCCGGCAGCGACTGCGCCAGCGCGGCGTCGGGCGCGAGCCACAGCGCCAGCGGCAGCAGGGCCAGCAGGGCGGCCGCCACGCGCGACGGACGCACGAAGGGCTTCACGGGTAGCCGCTGGACAGCGGCGGCACGCGGCGAGTTCATTTCTTGAGGTTTTCCTGCATGGCGCGCATCAGGCGTTCGCCGAAGCCGCCCTGCATGGGCGGGGTCGGCGGCATGCCGGTGGGCGCGCCGCTGTCCGGCTGTGCCGGAAGCGTATGGAGCGGGCGGATTTCGTTGGGCGAGACACCGAGCACGAGCCACGTATCGCCCACTTCCACGGTCACGACCTTCTGGCGCGTGCTGAGCGACAGGCTGTTCACGACCTTGATCGAGGCGTTGCCGGCACCGTGGCGCACCAGGCCCACGCGGCGGGCGAGCCAGGCCATGCCCAGGATCAGCGCAATGACCGCGAAGAGGCCCAGACCCGCCTGGGCCAGGCTGCCGCCGCTGCTGATCGCCGGCGCGTTGCTGGCGAACGTGTGGCTGGCGGCGACACTGCTGGCGGGGGTGCCCGCCTGGACAGTGCCGGGCACGGCATCAGCGGCCTGCGCGCTGGTCACGGCAAGGCCCGCGAGGACCATGCCCGAGGCGATGCGCACGGCAGCTGCTGACCGGCGCGAGGCGGCTGTCATTTGTTGAGCTTCCGGATACGTTCGGACGGCGTGATGATGTCCGTCAGGCGAATGCCGAACTTGTCGTTCACCACCACCACTTCGCCCTGGGCGATCAGGTAGCCGTTCACGAGCACGTCCATCGGTTCGCCGGCCAGGCCGTCGAGTTCCACCACCGAGCCCTGCGCCAGTTGCAGCAGGTTCTTGATGGGCACCTTGGTGCGGCCCAGTTCCACGGTCAGCTGCACGGGGATATCGAGAATCATCCCGATATCGTTGTGGAAGCCGCTCGGCGCGTCCTGTGCCAGGGGCGGGAATACGGTGGAAGCCGCGGGCGTGGCGGTCGGCATGGCCGGGGCTGCCGGCGCCGTGGTAGCGGCCGCTTCGGCAGCGGGCGCAGCCTGTTCGACGCTGGTCTGCTCCGCCAGGGCGCTGGCCCAATCGTCCATCGGATCGACCGGCTTGTCCTGAGTGCCGTCAGTCATGATCGGTTTCCTTGTTGGGATCGCTGTCTTGGTAATTGATCATTCGTTCCACGCGCAGTGCGTACTGGCCGTTCATCGAGCCGAAACCGCACTGCATGACGGGCACGCCGTCAACCTTGCCGAAGATTTTTTCCGGCAGTTCGATCGGCAGCACGTCGCCTTCACGCATGGCCAGAACCTCGGCCACGGTGCTGCGCAGGTGCGCGAATTCGGCCACCAGTTCCACTTCGGCGGCACGCAGCTGGTTGGAAAGCTGGCCCAGCCAGCGCTTGTCCACCTCGACTTCGTCCTGCAGCGGATTCATCAGCAGATCGCGCAGCGGCTCGATCATCGAGAAGGGGATACAGATATGCAGTTGCCCGCCCACGGCGCCCAGTTCGATGTGGAACGCGGTGGTGACCACGGCATCGTTCGGGCCGGCCACGTTGGCGAACTTGGTGTGCATCTCCGAGCGGACATAGTCGAACTCGATCGGATGCACGGTGCGCCACGCCTGGCTGTAGCTGTTCAGCGTCAGGTCGAGCATGCGGCGGATGATGCGCTGCTCGGTCTGGGTGAAGTCGCGGCCTTCCACGCGGGTGTGGAAGCGTCCGTCGCCGCCGAACAGGTTGTCGACCACCAGGAACACCAGGTTCGGGTCGTACACGAACAGTGCGGTGCCCCGCAGCGGCTTCATGTGAACCAGGTTCAGGTTGGTCGGCACCGGCAGGTTGCGCACGAAGTCGCCGTACTTTTCGATCCTGACCGTGCCCACCGAGATGTCGGCGCCGCGGCGGATGAAGTTGAACAGCGCGGTGCGCAGTGCCCGGGCAAAACGCTCGTTGATGATTTCGAGCGTGTGCAGGCGGCCGCGGACGATACGTTCCTGGTTGGCCAGGTTGTACGGCCGCACACCGCCTTCTTCGACGACCGGTGCGCTGGCCGCTGGCGTATCGGCTTCGCCGGATACGCCTTTCAGTAGTTCGTCTACCTCGTCCTGCGAGAGGAACTTGTCGTAGGCCATCTAGTGTCCTGCCCCGTGAACGGCTGTGAGGATGAAACTGTCCATGTCCGGCTTCAGACGTCGCGCGTCACGCGACGGCAGGAAAGAAGTTCGGCGGGCAGTTTCATATCTATCGGTTTGGCTCAGGGTTCGCGGTGCGGACAGCAGTGTTACTGCACCACGAACGAAGTAAACAAGACATCCAGGATCTTCTGCGGCGGCAGACCCGGGGCAAACGGCTGGCTGATTGCCGCCTGAATGTCCTGGGCCAGCTTGCGCTTGCCTTCCACCGTGGCCAGATCGGCCGGCTGGCGTGCAGAGAGCAGCAGCAGGATGCGGCTACGTGCTTCCGGCTGATACTGGGCCAGACGTCCCTGGGTGTCGGCATCCGCCACCTTCAGCGACAGGCCGGTGTGCAGGAAGCGGTCGCCGTCCTCGCTCTTGAGGTTGACGGTGAACGCATCCAGCGGCACGAAGATCGGCGGCGGCACCACCGGGGCAGCCGGAGCTGCCGGCTGGTGATTGCTGCTGAGGATGCTGCCCAGGAAAAAGCCGCCAGCAGCCAGCACCACTACCAGCACGCCGCCGCCAATCAGCAGCAGTCGGCCGCGCTTGCTCGAAGTGCCGCCAGTCTGGGAGGGGGAAAGCGTGTTCGCCATGAGATGCCTGTGTCGGAATGCCTGCCATTCTTCCTGAATCGCAGGTAAGCAAAGGGCCGATAAAAAGGGGGAAACCCGCTTAGCTTGGCCGTTTGAGCCAGCGGGCATCGGGCGCAGGGGCGCATTGGCGCGCCATTTGCGCCTGCTACGCTGGTTAACGATAACGGGGCGCGGAACTTAAGACGTGCGTGCCGGGATTCCTGTGGATCCTGACGTAAATGTAATCCCTGATCCGCTTTTACTCCGGCGATGCTGAACGGCCTTGCATGCAGCGGGAACCGTTCTAATCTGCAGCTTTGCAACAGTCCTGCACCCGCGAACCCTTGTCGTATCGTGTTTCAGCCAATTTAACTCTTATATAAGATATAAGACATTTGATCTCCGGCGGACTTCGGATTACAATCACGCGGCCGCTGGCGGTATTGCGCCGCTGGCCCACAAGAGACAAGGCAGTACCCGTTACAACCCTATTAACAGCAGGTTCCCATGCTTGATACCTATCGCGCCCATGTCGCCGAACGCGCTGCGCTTGGCATTCCTCCTCTGCCGCTGACCGCCAAGCAGACGGCCGAGCTGATCGAACTGATCAAGAACCCGCCGGCGGGTGAAGAGCAGACCCTGGTGGACCTGATTACCTACCGCGTGCCGGCTGGCGTGGACGACGCTGCCAAGGTCAAGGCTTCGTACCTGGCCGCCGTGGCCCTGGGTTCGGAAAAGACCGCCCTGATCTCGCGCGCCCGCGCCACCGAACTGCTCGGCACGATGCTGGGCGGCTACAACATCTCGCCGCTGATCGAACTGCTGGACGACGCCGAAGTGGGCGCCGTGGCCGCCGACGCGCTGAAGAAGACGCTGCTGATGTTCGACGCCTTCCATGACGTGAAGGAAAAGGCCGACAAGGGCAACGCCAACGCAAAGGCCGTGCTGCAGAGCTGGGCCGACGCCGAGTGGTTCACGAGCCGCCCGGAACTGCCGCAATCGCTGACGATCACCGTCTTCAAGGTGCCGGGCGAGACCAATACCGACGACCTGTCGCCGGCCCCGGACGCCACCACGCGCCCGGACATCCCGATGCACGCGCTGGCCATGCTGAAGAACAAGCGCGAAGGCGCAGCGTTCCAGCCGGAAGAAGACGGCAAGCGCGGCCCGGTGGCCTTCATCGAATCGCTGAAGGACAAGGGCAACCTGGTGGCCTACGTCGGTGACGTGGTCGGTACGGGTTCGAGCCGCAAGTCGGCCACCAACTCGGTGCTGTGGTTCACGGGCGAAGACATCCCCTTCGTGCCGAACAAGCGTTTTGGCGGCGTGTGCCTGGGCAGCAAGATCGCCCCGATCTTCTACAACACGATGGAAGACGCCGGCGCACTGCCGATCGAACTCGATGTGTCGCAGATGGAAATGGGCGACGTCGTGGAACTGCGCCCGTACGAAGGCAAGGCCCTGAAGAACGGCGCAGTGATCGCCGAATTCAAGGTCAAGTCGGATGTGCTGTTCGACGAAGTGCGCGCCGGCGGCCGCATTCCGCTGATCATCGGCCGTGGCCTGACCGCCAAGGCCCGCGAGGCGCTGGGCCTGGCCCCGTCGACGCTGTTCCGCCTGCCGCAGAACCCGGTCGACACCGGCCGCGGTTTCACGCTGGCCCAGAAGATGGTCGGCCGCGCCTGCGGCCTGCCGGAAGGCAAGGGCATCCGCCCGGGCACGTACTGCGAACCGAAGATGACCTCGGTGGGCTCGCAGGACACCACCGGCCCGATGACGCGCGACGAGCTGAAGGACCTGGCCTGCCTGGGCTTCTCGGCCGATCTGGTGATGCAGTCGTTCTGCCACACCGCCGCGTATCCGAAGCCGGTCGACGTGAAGACGCACCACACGCTGCCGCAATTCATCAGCACCCGTGGCGGTATCTCGCTGCGCCCGGGCGACGGCGTGATCCACTCGTGGCTGAACCGCATGCTGCTGCCCGACACCGTCGGCACCGGCGGCGATTCGCACACCCGCTTCCCGATCGGCATCAGCTTCCCGGCCGGTTCGGGCCTGGTGGCCTTTGCCGCCGCCACCGGCGTGATGCCGCTGGACATGCCGGAATCGGTGCTGGTCCGCTTCAAGGGCAAGATGCAGCCCGGCGTGACGCTGCGCGACCTGGTCAACGCCATTCCGCTGTACGCGATCAAGCAGGGTCTGCTGACCGTGGCCAAGCAAGGCAAGCAGAACATCTTCTCGGGCCGTATCCTCGAAATCGAAGGTCTGCCCGACCTGAAGGTGGAACAGGCCTTCGAACTGTCGGACGCCTCGGCTGAACGTTCGGCCGCCGGTTGCTCGGTGCACCTGAACAAGGAACCGATCATCGAATACATCAACAGCAACATCACGCTGCTGAAGTGGATGATCGCCGAAGGCTACCAGGACCCGCGCAGCCTGCAGCGCCGTATCAAGGCCATGGAAGCATGGCTGGCCGATCCGAAGCTGCTGGCTCCGGACGCCGACGCCGAGTACGCTGCCGTGATCGAGATCGACCTGGCCGACGTGCACGAGCCGATCGTGGCCTGCCCGAACGATCCGGATGACGTGAAGACACTGTCGGACGTGGCTGGCGCCAAGATCGACGAAGTGTTCATCGGTTCGTGCATGACCAACATCGGTCACTTCCGCGCCGCGTCGAAGCTGCTGGAAGGCAAGCGCGACATCCCCGTGAAGCTGTGGGTCGCTCCGCCGACCAAGATGGACCAGAAGCAGCTGACCGAGGAAGGGCACTACGGCGTGTTCGGCACGGCCGGTGCGCGTACCGAAATGCCCGGCTGCTCGCTGTGCATGGGTAACCAGGCACAGGTGCGCGAAGGCGCCACGGTGATGTCGACCTCGACGCGTAACTTCCCGAACCGTCTGGGCAAGAATACCAACGTGTACCTGGGCTCCGCCGAACTGGCCGCCATCTGCTCGCGCCTTGGCCGTATCCCGAACAAGGAAGAGTACATGGCCGACATGGGCGTGCTGAACGCCAACGGCGACAAGATCTACAAGTACATGAACTTCGACCAGATCGAAGACTTCAAGGAAGTAGCCGATACGGTGACGGTCTGACGCGCCGCGTTTCTCCGCCACGGCGACGGCAGCAGTTGCAGCGCCAGCCGCCTGGCAGAGAAACGGCCTGATGGTCGATCAACCCCGCACGCGTGCAAGCGCGTGCGGGGTTTTTTGTTGTCGGCCGGAAAGCAGAACGCCCGGCACGGCCTTGCGGCCGCACCGGGCGAATGGGTTGGACCGGCCCGACCGGCCTTACTTGGACTTCGCCCCGTCGGTATAGGGGTCTGGCTTGCCGGTCTTTGCGCCGTCGGTGTACGGGTCGGGCTTGCCTACGCGGGCGCCATCCGTATAGGGGTTGTACTTGTCCGACTTGGCGCCGTCCGTGTACGGATCGGCCTTGGCCGACGGGGCCAGGTCGCTGCGGGTCGACTTGTTCGCGCCTTCGGTATAGGGGTCGAACTTGCCGGCCTTGGCGCCATCGGTGTAGGGGTCGGGCTTGCCCTTGGCGCCGTCGGTGTACGGGTCGGCCTTGCTGGCCTTGGCGCCCTGCGAATAGGGGTCGAACTTGTTCTGCGCGTGCGCAAGCGGCGCCATGGCCACGGCTGCCGCGGCGACGATCAGGCTGGAAAGAAGTGTCTTGCTCATGGGAGCCTCGCCAGATTGGGGCGCGATTCAAGGGCCCGCCCGAGTGCGCCCATCAAGCCATCGGGCAGGCGGCATGACGCAAGTCTCAATTTGCTGTCATTGCAAGGATAGACCTTGCCGCTCGAACGTGCCGACGGCGAGCCATGCCGGCGCCGGCACGGTGTTCGTCAGTGGGAGTGGCCCTTGCGCTCGCGCGTCGACTCGCGCACATGCACGGCCGGCACATCGACCACATCGCCTTTGGCGGTGGCCACCGCCGAGATGTCAGGCATCACCGGCATGGCCGGCAGCAGCACCGGCATGCCGAGCCAGTGGCCCCAGGCGTCCACCCAGGCACGCTGGGTGGCCGCGCCAAGTTCCAGCATGGCGTTGGCATAGTGCAGTGGGATCGACATCAGCGGCATCTGGCTGGTCCACTGCCGCGCGTAGAGTTCCTCGGGGTCTTGCGGCACGAAGCAGGAGGCCCAGTCGAACTGGGTTTCCTCCACGATCGACCGCGAGAAGTCGGCGTTCAGGCCCATCATCTTTTGCCAGTTTTCCAGCAGCTTGTTGTCGAACGTCGCAAACGGCTGGAAGGCAGGCGGAAAAGCGAACGGCTGGAACGGCCAGGCGGCCCAGGGGTTCGTAGGTTGGCTTTGCATGCTGAAGACTCCAGGTTGGAAACCGGTGACAAAGACGGTTTGGCAGCGCGGACGGTGCTGCCAGCGCTGGATGCGCCAGTCGATTGGACAGTTGACCCGGCGGGGTGATGCCGGCTTCACGGGCAGGCAGCACGGGCATCGCTCGGGCCGACCACCACATCGTCATCCATCAAGGACCACGGGTCAACCGGCGGATATCCCGGCCCCTTCGCGATTCGCGATGCAGTGTGTGGCACGAAAGTCGCCGGACTGCCTGCCATCGTGCAGGAGTCATGCGTCATGACGAAGACGGCGCGTCATCGCGGACACTGTGAAGCCTTCGGCCGCCTGACAGATGTCGTATGCCGTCCCGGTCACAACTGGCGCATGCCGTCGCGCCGGAGGCACAATAGGGGCTCAAAATTCACGCGGATCGCGACCGGGAGAGGAAATGGAACTGCGGCAACTGCGCTACTTCGTGCACGTGGTGGAGCTTGGCAGCATGGGGCAGGCGGCCCAGCGGCTCGGCGTGGTCACGTCCGCGTTGAGCCAGCAGATCAGCCGTCTGGAAAGCGAGCTGTCCACACGGCTGCTGCAGCGCACGTCCAGTGGCGTGGTGCCCACCGATGCGGGGCTGGCGTTCTGGCGTCAGGCGCAACTCGCGCTTCGGCATGCCGACGATGCCGCGCTTGCGGCGCGTACGGCGCGGCTGTCGGGCCATGTCAGCGTGGGTATGGCGCCGAGCACGCTCGCCGTGCTGGGACCGACGTTCATGCTGGCCATGCGGGACAGGTATCCCGATATCCGCCTGCATCTGGTCGAAAGCCTGTCGGGAGGCCTGGCCACGATGATCGGCGCGCGCCAGCTCGACCTGGCCGTGCTGTTCCAGTTGGAGCCGGGGCAACGCTGGAGCAGCATGCCGTTGCTGGAAGAACGCCTGTTCGTGATCGCGCGGCCCGACCAGCCCGGCCTGCCGGCCGCCGGGACCGTGCAGCTGAATGCCATCGGCGACCTGCCGCTGATCCTGCCAAGCGGCGCCCACGGGCTGCGCGCGGTGCTCAACGCGGCGTCGGCGCGCAACCAACGTCCGCTGAATGTGGTGGCGGAGATCGATGGCCTGGCGATGCTGATGGATGCCGTGCGCGCCGGCATTGGTGCCACCATCCAGCCCGGCGCGGCCGTGGCCCGCCATCTGGGCGATCCGCTGACGCTGATCGAGATCGCCGATGCCGGGGTGAGCCGTCCCAACATGCTGGTGAGCCTGTCGGACGATGAACTGTCGCCCGCCGGCCTTGCCGCGCGAAGCGTGCTGGAGCAGGTGGCGCGCGAACTGGTGACGGCCGGACGCTGGCCGGGCGCGACCCTTCACAAATCCTGAACACCGTCTGCTGCGTGGGGGCTGGCGCACATGGCGCGCGGTCCGTAGAGTCGGGGAACTCGAACGATTCCAACGATTCCCGCAGGAGACTCGCATGACCCCACGCACGCCGCGCCGCATCGCGCTGAAGGCGCTCGGCACCATGGCCCTGGCCGCCGCCATCCCGGCCCCTTTCACCACCGCTGCATTCGCCGCGGATGCCTGGCCGTCCAAGCCGATCACGCTGGTCGTGCCCTTTGCGTCGGGCGGCACCACCGACATCATCGGGCGTGCCGTGGGCCAGCGGCTGGGCGAGGCGCTGGGCCAGCCCGTCGTGGTCGATAACCGGCCCGGCGCCGGCGGCACCATCGGCGGGGCGCTGGTGGCGCGCGCCAACCCGGACGGCTACACGTTCCTGCTGGCCACCGTGGCCCATACGATGGCCCCCGGCATCTACAAGACGCTGCCGTACGACTTCCAGAAGGACCTGGAACCGATCGGCATGGTGGCGCTGACGCCGAACGTGGTGATCGTCAACCCGTCGATTCCGGCCAAGACGGTTCAGGAACTGGTGGCCTACATCAAGGCCAATCCGGGCAAGGTCAACTATGGATCGGCTGGCATCGGCAGCACCGAGCACCTGTCGGGCGAGTTGTTCCGCGCGTCCACGGGCACGGATATCTCCCATGTGCCGTACAAGGGTGGCGCGCCGATGATGACCGACCTGATCGCGGGCCAGATCCAGATGGCGATCGAGACCAGCCCGTCGGCCAATCCGCATATCAAGAGCGGCAAGGTCAAGGCGCTGGCCGTGACGTCAGCCAAGCGTTCGGCCGCCTACCCCGGCGTGCCGACCGTGGCGGAAAGCGGCGTGCCTGGATACGAGGTGACCACCTGGTATGCGTTGATGGCGCCGCATGGCACGCCCGAGGCGGTGCGCCAGCGCGTGAGCGCCGAGCTGGCCAAGGTGCTGAAGCAGCCGGACGTGCAGAAGCGATTCGACGAACAGGGCGTGACCGCCGGCGACATGACGCCGCAGCAGCTGGCCGGCTTCATCAGGACCGAAACCACCAAGTGGACCAAGGTGGCCAAGGATTCGGGCGCGAAGGCCGAATAAGCCGGATCAGACCCGAGGCTGGCCAGTTTCCCGGCCGCCGCCGCGCGATTACATCGCGCGGCGGATCTCCGACACCCCGAACGCCGCCAGCGCCAGTCCGGCCACCCGGTCGATCCACTGGCGCAGGCGCGTGCCCAGTGCGTGGCGCGCGCCCGTGACCATCGCCACCAGCACGCACCACCAGGCGATGGATCCGCAAAACACGCCCAGCACCGTGGTCATGGCAATGGTCGTCGAGAACGGCCCGCGCGGCGCCAGCGTAGCGAACAGCGCGGCGAACATGATGATGGTCTGCGGGTTGGTCAGCGTCAGCAGAAAGGCGCTGGCGAACGCGCGCAGGCCCGAGCCATTGCCGCGCAGTGTGGCGACCTGCTCGGTCGGCTTCTGGAAGAACGTACGCAGCCCCAGGTAGAGCAGGAACAGCCCGGCGGCAATATGCAGCGGCTTGTCGTAGGCCAGCATGAACTGCGACACCCCGACCAGCCCCAGTGCGGCCACCAGGCCATACACGGCATCGCCACAGGCGATGCCGAAGCCGATCGACAGGCCGGCGCGCGGGCCATCGGTCAGCGTGCGGCGTATGCAGAGCATCCCCATGGGGCCGACCGGCGCGGCAACGGCCAGGCCGACGCCGGCGGCGGTCAGGAAGAGGGTGGGCAGGGACATGGTGGTTGTCTCGGTGAGTGTTGGTGTTGTCCGCCGATTCTAGCGGCTAGTTGGCTCAAGCGGCTCAAGCGGCCGCCGGGGCCGCACCTCGCGCCAGCACCTGCGCCAGTTCCACGGCCGGCACCGGCCGGCCGAACAGCCAGCCCTGGCCGTAGTCCACGCCCTGCGCGCGCAGAAAATCGGCCTGGGCGCGGTCCTCGATGCCTTCGGCCACCACCTGCAGCCCCAGCGACTGGGCCATGGCGATGATGTGCGGCGCCACGGTGCTCGACGCCGCCTCCTGCCCGATCGTGTCGACAAAGGACTTGTCGATCTTCAACGCGTCCACCTTGAAGCTCTGCAGGTACGACAGGCTGGAGTAGCCCGTGCCGAAGTCGTCGATATAGACCGGGTGGCCCGCGTCGCGGAATGCCTGAATCGTGTCGCGCGCCACGTCCGGCTCCAGGAAGCCGCGCTCGGTGGCCTCGATGCGGATCTGGTCGGGCGAGATGCCGGTGCCGCGCAGGCGTGCGGTCAGCACGCCCAGAAAGCGGCGGCTCTTCAGGTCTTCCGTGCCCACGTTGATCGATACGTAGAACGATGGGTGCCGGCGCAGCAGCGTGCCCAGTTCGGCCAGCACGATATCGAGCACCTGGTCGGTGATCTGCTGGATCAGGCCGGCATTTTCCGCCATCGGGATGAACAGGTTGGGGCGTACCAGCCGGCCGTGACGGCGCCAGCGCACCAGGGCTTCGACGCCCACGCACTGGTTGTCCGACAGCGAGACGATGGGCTGGTAGTGCACGGCCATCTCGTGCCGCCGCACCGCCCCGCGCAACTCGCCTTCCAGGCTGAAGCGACGGGTGGCGCGGCGCCAGACCAGGATGCCCAACGGCACCCCGGCGGCCAGCCCCACGACCAGCCCGCCCACCAGCAGCGCCTTCCAGTTGGCCAGCAGCGCGGCCCGCGGCGCCAGCACCACCACCGCCAGCGGCATCGTGCGCGACTTGCGCAGAACGATCGACGCGTCGTCGTCGTTGGCCGCGTCGCTGCCGGATCCGTAGGCGTGGTCGGCGTAGGCGCGTTGCAGCCGCGCCAGGTTGGCGCCCTGCGACGCGGCAAAGATGCGCCCGGCATCGGTCTGCACGGCGGCCAGCATGCGCGATTCGCGGTCCACCACGTCGACGAAGGTCTGCGGGTCGAGCCCGACATAGCTGCCGTTGCGGCCCAGCAGCATCGATCGGCGCGGCGCGGCAAACGGGTTGGGCTGGTCGAACCAGTAATCCAGGCCGTCTGGCGTGCGCCAGTCGGCCGGCGGCAGGATGAACTGGTCGGCTTGCACGGCGCCCAGCAGGGCCGAGCACAGCCGCTTGCCGCCCCGGTAGGCGCCCGCATCCTGGATGTGCCGATAGGTATAGGTAATGCGCCGCATCTCCACCAGATGCGATGAAGAGCAGGGGTCCTCGCGCAGCGATTCCAGGTCCTGCAGTGCGTTGAGTGCCTGGGTCATGACCGTCTCGGCGCGCGTCACGGCCGCGTCGGCAAACACGCTCAGCTGGTCGGATTCGCGCCGGCTGGCTTCGAGCTGGGCCATGAACACGCCGATTCCCACCGGGAACAGCGTGGCCATCGTCGCCAGCACGATCGTCACAACCAAGAACCAGCTGCGCTGCATCGGGAGCCCTCAGGAGAGTGCGCCACGGAGGGCGCCCACGGCGCGGTGCGCGCCGTCCCATTCACAAACACACAAACCGGATTTGACAGTCTTGTCAGTGTTGCCTGATATCTGGAGTGAGGAAGTCTTGCGTTGCTGCACCACAAAATCACCTGCCTGCTCTGGGGAGCATAGCTAACAATCACCGCTCACGTCTGATACTTTGAGCCTGTTTTTGCAATTTCCAATGGCGACATGCGAGGGCGCCGCCCTGCCGGCGGCACGGCCTTGACCACAGGGTAAGGGATATTTGCCTACGCCCGGATTCATCCCGATGGCGGGGTGGTGCCGGGCTTGACAGTGGCGGACGCCTCACATGCGCCAGATCGGCAGCAGCCATACAGGAGCCACCATGAAAGATGCTGACCCGCGCCCGACCTGGCGCTTCGACCACCTGAACGTGTCGGCGGGGAGCCACAAGGTGCTGGAAGAGTTCTTTGGCGGCGTGATGGGGCTGCAGACAGGCTATCGGCCGCCATTTCCGTTTCCGGGCGCCTGGCTGTATGCCGGCGACCAGGCCGTGATCCACGCCGTGGACGATCCCCGGCTCGATGCCGGGTCCGGCGCGCTGCAGGTCGGCCATATCGCGTTCCGCAGCGACGCGCCGGCGGCGCCGCTCATCGCCCGGCTGCAGGCGGGCCCGTGGCCGTTTCGCGTGGCGCGCGTGCCGGCGGACAACACACTGCAGATCTTTGTCTCGCTGCCGGGCGGGCTGGTCATCGAACTGGACATGCCCGACGACGGCTCGATGCAGGCAGGCCGCTGAAGCGGCCAGCGGCCGGATGGGGCAGTGGGGGCAGGGCGGCGTGGCGCCCGGCGCCTACAGGCTGGACATCGCTCCCGTCAGGCAACGGGATGTCCAGTGCAGTGCCGGGATGCGGGCGCCGTATTTCCGCTCTCTATCAGCCCGGCTACGCCTTTTCGACGGCGGCCGCCGGCTCGCCGCTGCTCAGACGGCCGACTTCAGGACCGCGCCGGTGGCGAAGAAGCTCTGCAGGTTGTCGAACACCAGCCCGGCCATTGCCGCACGGGTCTCGTGCGTGCCGCTGGCCACGTGCGGCAGCAGCACCACGTTGTCCAGCGCGAACAGGGCTTCGGGCACCTTGGGCTCGTGCTCGAACACGTCCAGCCCGGCGCCGGCAATGCGCTGGTGCGTCAGGGCATCGACCAGTGCCGCTTCATCCACCACCGTGCCGCGGGCGATATTGATCAGATAGCCCTTCGGGCCCAGCGCCTTCAGTACGTCGGCGGACACCAGGTGGCGCGTCTCGGGGCCGCCAGATGCGGCGATTACCAGGAAGTCGGCCCACTCGGCCAGCGCCTGTATCGACGGCTCGAAGCGATAGGGCACCCCGTCCTGCGCCTTGCGGCCGAAGTAGCGCACCTCCATGTCGAAGCCGCTCGACCGTTTGGCGATGACGCGGCCGATGCGGCCCATGCCGACGATGCCCAGCCGCTTGCCGCTGACGCGCGTGGTCAGCGGATACGGGCCCTTGAGCCAGTCGCCACGGCGGACGTAGCGGTCGGCGGCGCTGACCTGCCGCGCCGCGTCCATCAGCAGCGCAAACGCGGTGTCGGCCACGCAGTCGTTGAGCACGTCGGGCGTGTAGCCCACGGCAATGCCGCGTGCGCGGGCGGTGTCCAGGTCCAGCTTGTCCAGGCCCACGCCGAAGCTGGAAATCACGCGCAGGTTCGGCAGCGTGGCCAGCATCGCGGCGTCCACGCCGGTGGCGGCGCGCGTGGTCATTGCCACGAACTCGCCGCCGTGCCGGGCCAGGTAGGCGGCGGGATCGCTTTCGGCCCAGAGCGGATGCACGTCGAAATGCTCGGCCAGACGGGCTTCGGTCTGTTCCGGGAGCCGGCCATGCTGCAGGAGGCGGGGTTTCATGCGAGAAGAGTCCTTTTCTTATGGAAGTGTCCGGGCGCGCGATCAGTCGGCGCTCAGGTGATTATCGGCGATGATCCTTGCGTAACGCTTGCGGTCGCTGGCGATGGTCTCGGCAAACTGCTGCGGCGTGCTGCCCACCGGAATCGCGCCCTGTTCGATCAGTTGCTTCCTTACCTCCGGCATGGCTACCACCTTCTTCACGTCGGCGGCGATCTTGTCGACGATGTCCTTCGGCGTGCCGGCGGGCGCCAGCAGGCCCACCCAGGAACCCGACTCGGCGTTCTGGATGCCGGCCTCGGCCAGCGTGGGCACGTCGGGCATCGATGGCGACCGCACGTTGCCGGTCACGGCCAGCGCGCGCAACTTGCCGGCCTTCACGTGGCCGGTGGTTTCCAGGATCGACGCGAACAGCATGTCGACGTTGCCGGCCATCAGGTCGGTCATGGCCGCGCCGCCGCCCTTGTAGGGCACGTGCAGCATGTCGGTGCCCGTGGCGGCCTTGAAGATCTCGCCGGACAGGTGCGGCGAGCCACCCGTGCCGGAGCTGGCGAACGTCAGCTTGCCGGGACTGGCCTTGGCCAGCGCCACCAGTTCCTTCGGCGTCTTCGCGGCCAGGCCCGGCGTGACCACCAGCGCGAACGGCAGTTCGGCCATCATCGTTACCGGCACGAAGCTGTCGGGCTTGTAGTTGAGCTTCTTGTACAGGAACGGGTTGATGGACTGCGTGCCGACGTTGCCAGCCACCAGCGTGTAGCCATCGGGCTTGGCGCGCGCGGTCAGTTCCAGGCCGACGTTGCCGGCGGCGCCGGGCCGGTTGTCCACCACCACCGGCTGACTCCAGATCTGCGACAGCCGCTGTGCGACGAGCCGCGTGCCGATGTCGGTGCCGCCGCCGGGCGTGAACGGCACGATGATGGTGACGGGTCTGGTCGGCCATTCGCCCTGGGCGTGGGCGCCAAAGGCAGCGGTAACGGCAAGGGCCGCGGCGGCGATGCGGGCAATCTTCAACATGGGTTGTCTCCGGAATTGTTTTAGGTTTTTATGTCTGGGCCTGCGCGTCAGCGGCCGCGGGCCTTGCGCCAGGCCGCGAAGTCCTCGCGCGCCTGCTCGGCGGTCGGCGGATAAAGCCCGATGATCGAGCGCCCGTTGCGCACTTCCTCGGTCACGAAGTCCTCGAACGCGGTCATTTCCACGGCCTCGGCGGCGATTTCTTCTGCGATGTGCCACGGAATGACGACCACGCCTTCGGCATCGCCCACGATCACGTCGCCGGGGAACACCGCCACGTCGCCGCATCCGATCGGCACGTTGAATTCCAGCGCCTGATGCAGCGTCAGGTTGGTGGGGGCCGACGGACGATGGTGGTACGCGGGCATGGCCATCTGCGCGATCTCGGGCGAATCGCGGAAGCCGCCGTCGGTGACGATGCCCGCGCCGCCGCGCTGCATCAGTCGCGTGACCAGGATCGATCCCGCCGATGCGGCGCGTGCGTCCTTGCGGCTGTCGATTACCAGCACCGCGCCGGGCGGGCACTGCTCGATGGCCTGGCGCTGCGGATGGTTCGGGTCCTGGAACACGGTGATGGGGTTCAGGTCCTCGCGCGCCGGGATATAGCGCAACGTGAACGCCTCGCCGACCATCGTGCCGGCGTCGGGGTTGAGCGGGCGCACGTCCTGGATGAACTGGTTGCGCAGGCCGCGCTTGAACAGCGCGGTGCAGAGCGTGGCGGTGCTGACGGTCTTCAGCGCGTCGCGCAGACCGGAACTGAGCGGGGTCATGGGGTGGCCTCAGTAGATGCTCGGTTCGCCCACGGGCTCGCCGAAATCGGTTTGCAGGAAGTCGAAATCGCAGCCGTCGTTGGCCTGGCGCACATGGCGCGAGAACATGTAGCCGTAGCCGCGCATGTAGCGCGGGGGCAGAGGCGTCCATGCGGCGCGGCGCGCGGCCAGTTCCTCGTCGGACACTTCCAGATGGATGCTGCGCTGGTCGATGTCCACCGAGATCAGGTCACCCGTCTTCACCAGCGCGAACGGGCCGCCGATGTAGGCCTCGGGCGCCACGTGCAGGATGCAGGCGCCATAGCTGGTGCCGCTCATGCGCGCATCGGACATCCGCAGCATGTCGCGCACCCCCTGCTTCACAAGTTTTTTCGGAATCGGCAGCATGCCCCACTCGGGCATGCCGGGGCCGCCCTGCGGGCCGGCGTTGCGCAGGATCAGGATATGGTCGGCCGTGACGTCGAGGTCTTCGTTCTCGACGGCTGCCTTCATCGACGGGTAGTCGTCGAACACCAGCGCCGGGCCCGTATGTTTGAAGAATCGCTTCTCGCACGCGCTGGGCTTGATCACGCAGCCGTCTGGCGCGATATTGCCGCGCAGCACGGCCAGCGCGCCTTCCTGGTACAGCGCGTTCTCGCAGGTGCGGATCACATCGTCGTTGTGCACCTCCGCACCCGCAATGTTCTCGCCCAGCGTGCGGCCCGTGACCGTGGGCGCGTCGAGGTGAAGCTTGTCGCGGATGCGGTTCATCAGCGCCGGCAGCCCGCCTGCGTAGAAGAAATCCTCCATCAGGTAGGTGTCGCCGCTGGGCCGGATGTTGGCGATCACGGGCACATGGCGGCTGGCGCGGTCGAAGTCGTCCAGGCCGATGTCGTGGCCGGCGCGGCGCGCCATGGCAATCACGTGGATGATGGCGTTGGTGGAGCAGCCCATCGCCATGGCCACGGCAATCGCGTTCTCGAACGATGCGTGTGTCTGGATGCGCTGCGGCGTCAGGTCTTCCCAGACCATGCCGACGATGCGCCGACCGGCCTCGGAGCACATGCGGATGTGGTTGGCGTCGGCGGCCGGAATCGACGATGCGCCGGGCAGTGTCATGCCGATGGTCTCGGCAATCGCGGTCATCGTGCTGGCCGTGCCCATCGTCATGCACGTGCCGTGACTGCGCGCGATGCCGCCCTCGATGCCGATCCACTCGGTCTTGCTGATATTGCCGGCGCGGCGCTCGTCCCAGAACTTCCAGGCATCGGAGCCCGATCCCAGCACCTGGCCCTTGTAGTTGCCGCGCAGCATGGGGCCGGCGGGCACGTAGATGGCCGGCACGCCCGCGCTGGTGGCGCCCATCAGCAGGCCCGGGGTGGTCTTGTCACAGCCTCCCATCAGCACCGCGCCGTCGATCGGATGCGAGCGGATCAGCTCTTCGGTCTCGATGGCCAGCAGGTTGCGGTAGAGCATCGTGGTCGGCTTGACCGAGCTTTCGGACAAAGAAATGGCCGGTAGTTCCACGGGGAAACCACCGGCCTGCAGGATGCCGCGCTTCACGTCGTCCACGCGCTGCTTGAAGTGCGCGTGGCAGGGGTTGATGTCGGACCATGTGTTGATGATGGCGATGAGCGGCTTGCCCATCCATTCATCGGGCGCGTAGCCCATCTGCATGATCCGCGAGCGATGCCCGGACGAGCGCAAGTCGTCGGGCGCGAACCAGCGCGCGCTGCGCAACTGGTCCGGCGTTTTTTCAGGTGCCGTCATCGTTGTCTCTTCCACTTGGAATCCTGCCAGTCGCGTAGTTGTACGACGACTGGGGTTTTGGGAATTAAAGCACTAATATATTAGTACGTCAACGCAGGGATTTCCGCAGCCCGTTCGGCTAGAATCGCGCCGAACATTCCAGTCATTTACGCATGGCCGCCACGCTTCCCAACCCTTCCGGACAGTTCCAGTTCGACCGAACACGCCAGGCTGCGCCGCAGGTGTTCGAGCATATGCGCGACCAGATCATCTCGATGGCGCTGCCGCCGGGCACGGTGCTGTCGCGTCCCGAGCTGGCGCTGCAGTACGGCATCAGCCAGACGCCGGTCCGCGACGCGCTGATGCGGCTGGCCGAAGAAGGGCTGGTCGATGTGTTTCCGCAGCACGCCACGCGCGTCAGCCGCATCGACGTGGCGCTGGCGCGGCAGGCGCATTTTCTGCGCCGCTCGGTGGAAGTGGAGATCGTCCGGACCCTGGCCGGCGCGCCCGATGTGGCCCTGGTGGAACGCCTGCGCGCCACGGTGGCACGGCAGCAGCGCCTGCTCGAACTCGACGACCTGGCCGAGTTCACCGCCAACGACCAGTATTTCCATCGCCAGCTCTACGAGGCCGCCGCCGTGCCGGACCTGTTCGGGCTGGTGCGCCGCCAGAGCGGCCATCTGGACCGCCTGCGCCGGCTGCACCTGCCGATTCCGGGCAAGGCCAATGCGGTGCTGCGCGACCATACCGCAATCGTCGACGCCATCGCCGCCGGCGATGTGGCGGCCGCCGAAACGGCGCTGCGCGACCACCTGACCGGCACGCTCGCCAACGTCGAGGAAATCCGCTCCCGCTTCCGGGATTACCTGCGCTAGCGCCGCCGCCCGATGGCCTGAATCGGGTCAGGGCGTTTGTTTTTGGCAACGGCTCGCCCCCCCGTCTACCCACTACATGGGTAATGTCAGCCTCTGCGCATTCGTCAATGACGAAGGATTTGTCGATTGCTGGCGGATATTGATAGATTCCAGAGGTATTTACTGCCGGGTAGACCGAGATGTCCGCCAGAGTCACCATTACCAGCAGCGATCAACTGGGGCAGGTGCTCCAGGGCGCGCGCAAGATCGCCGGCCTGACCCAGGCCGATGCCGCCGCACGGCTGGCCATCAGCCAGAGCCGCATTTCCCATATGGAGCTGAATCCGGAGACCATCAGCGTCGCCCAGTTGCTGGCGCTGCTGGGGGCCTACGGCATGGATCTGATTGTCGAGCCCCGTGCCGTGCGCGATGCGTTGCTGGAGAAGCTGGAATGGTAGCCGGCGCAGGCCTGCCTGCGCCGTGCCCGGCCAGTCAGGGCAGGTAGCCCAGCAGCTTCCACCAGACGTAATCGAGCGGCAGCAACACCACGAGCGTGATGGCCGCCATCGCCAGGCAAAGCCGCGTGCCGTGCCGCAAGCCCACGCCCCCGAGCTGCATCGCAATCACGATGGGCGGCGACTGGTACGGGAAGAACACCGTCGAGAACACCGGCACCTGCAGCATCAGCACCGATTCCAGCGGCAGCCCCGTGGCATTGGCCAGATCGCGTGCCAGCGGCGTGAGCACAGCCGGCAGCGCGGGCAGCGTCGACATCAAGCCCAGCACCGCGCCCATGGCGCCGATGGTGCCCACGTTGGCTGCCGTATGACCGGGAGCCAGCGGCAGCACCTGCAGCAGGCCGGCACTGATGGCGCTGCCCAGCCCGGTGGATTCCACCACGGCCCCGAGACCCAGAAAGCCGGCCACGTAGATCAGCGGTACCAGATGAACCTGCTCGGTCAGCGCCTTGGGCGATACCAGGCCGATGCCGGGCAGCAGGCAGACGATGCACGCGGCCAGCGAAATCCAGGCCGGCGAGATGCCATGCCACGCGTCGGTGGCGAACCCGGCCACCGCCAGTGCCAGGATGATCGCCAGCGCGCGCTCCTGGGCACCCATCGCGGTCTGCGTGACAGGCGCTTGCGCGGGCATCGGACCGTTTTCCGGGAACAGCTTGCAGATGACCCAGATCAGCACCGCGGTCTTCAGCGCGCCCAGCACCGGGAAATGCAGCAGCAGGTAGCTGCCGTAGCTGAGGTTGATGTGATAGAGCGAACTGGCCGCGCCCAGCAGCACGCTGTTCGGAATGTTGGCCGGCAGGATGGCGGTGGGCGGCATGTAGCTGGCCGCCGCCACGGTCATCACCATGCCGATGCGGCCGTTCGACCCGGCGGCGAAGCCCAGCCGGTCCGCCAGTGCAAGCACGATCGGCATCAGCAGCAGCACGCGGCCCGTGGTGGAGGGCATCAGGAACGCCAGCCCGACCGCGCTCAGCGCCACCGTGGTGATCACCTGGGGGTAAGTGCCCACCCGCTTGTGGAAGATGATGTCCGCCAGCCGCACCGCCAGCCCGGTACTGCGCAGCGCCACGCCGGTTACGGCGCCGCCGAACATCAGCCACCACGCCGTCGACGTGAATCCCGAAAACACCACGGTGGGCGGTGCGATATGGAACACCACCGCCGAGAGGAAGAACAGCAGCGTGGCCGTGGGTTCCGGCAGCACGCCGACGGCCCAGCAGGAGACCGTCGACAGCACCAGCGCGCCGGCCCAGATCAGCGCCGGCGGGGCATGGAGGGCGCTGCCCGCAATCCAGACGGCGCTGATGCAGGCGCCGATCAGCAGCGCGGCACGGATCGAATCGGCAGGGCGGCCGGCCAACGGGGCGGGCTTTGGAGATGAAGGGGGCGTCGGGGGTGTGGTTTCGGGACGTGCTTCGGCGCTGCCGGGGGTGGCTGACATCTTGGATCTGTCTCGCGGGCGGGCCGGTCGCCTGGGACGCCGGTCTTGTTTTATGAGCGAAAGTGCTGAGCCGCTATCGTATGGTTGTCTGATGAAGCAGGCAACCGCCGCGCGCGGGTCAGTGTGTTTTGCGGAATGTCAGGTTGATGCGCTCGTTGCCGGTAAGTGCGTGATCCCCTGCGGCCAGCGGCGCGATGCCGTGGAACACCAGCCGCGAGGGGCCGCCCCAGACGACCACGTCGCCATGCGCCAGCCGCACGCGCGACGGGCGGTCGGCCCGGCGCAGGCCGCCCCACAGAAAGATGGCCGGCAGGCCCAGCGACACCGACACGATGGGCGCCCGCAAGTCGAGTTCATCGCGATCCTGATGCAGCGAAAGCCGCGTGCCGGGCAGATAGCGGTTGATCAGGCACGCATCGGGCACGAAACCGGGATACCCGGCAGCCTCGGCGGCATCCAGCGCCAACTTCCGGAAAGCGCCGGGCATGCCAGGCCAGGGCCGCCCGGTATCGGGATCGACCGGATCATAGCGATAGCCGGTACGGTCCGACACCCAGCCGCGCTGGCCACAATTGGTCATCGCCACCGACATCCGCAGCCCGCCCGGCGTGATCAGGTGCCGAAACGGTGAGTCGGCGCTGACTTCGCCAACCGCCTGCAGCAACGTGGGCGCGATGTCGCGCGCAAAGCCCCGCAGGACGACGGCACCGGGCCCCAACGGCTCAACGGCTGGCGGCGTATCGGGATCGGCGGGAAGGGCGTCGAAGAGGTCGAAGGTCATGGCAGATCGGTTGCAGTCCGATCATACCGGGTGCGCCGTCATGGCGTTTCGTTGATGACGTGGATTGCCCGTTTCGTTTATTTCGATTATGGTCGGGCGACGCAGTAAGGAGTGACACATGACGATCCTCGACCCTCGCACCACCCTCCCCGCCGACAAGGAAGTGGAAATCGCCCTGCGCGGCCAGCGCGAGCTTGCGGCCTATCTTCGGACACACATTGACACACAGCGCATCCAGATTTTCGATGAGAAGGATGAGGCGCATGAAATTGAGTTGCCAACCACAGCCCTACGCTTGCTGCTCGATATCCTGGCGGAACTGGCGGCTGGCAATGCAGTGCAAGTCGTCCCGGTACATGCCGAACTGACGACCCAGGAAGCTGCGGACTTGCTGAACGTGTCCCGACCCTATCTGGTCAGCCTGCTCGAAGCTGGCGAGCTGCCGTTCCACAAGACCGGCAAGCACCGCCGCATCCGTTTCTCCGACCTCATGGCCTACAAGGCCGCCCGGGACGCGCGGAGCGAGAAGCTGATGGATGAGTTGGTTCGTGAAGCACAGGCCCTGGGCATGGGCTACGAATGAGATGTTCACCTTTTACAGCTGTCTACGATGCTTGCGTTCTGTATCCCGCCCCGGTCCGGGATCTGCTCGTCCGCCTGGCAAGGTCCGGGCTGTTTCGCGCGCGATGGAGTGATCGCATTCAGGAAGAATGGAAGCGAAATCTTCTGGCCAACCGGCCCGACCTGACGCGCGCGCGGCTGGATCGTACTTCGCAAAGAATGGACGAGGCCGTTCCCAACAGTGTGGTTACCGGCTATGAGTCGCTGATAGACGGCCTCACGCTACCCGATCCCGGCGACCGACACGTCCTGGCGGCGGCCATACACTGCAGCGCGAGCGTCATCGTGACTTTCGACCTGAAGGACTTTCCGGCAGAAGCGGTGGCTCCCTTTGGAATCGAAGCGCAGCATCCCGACGAATTCATCGAAAATCTGATGGATCTGAGCGTTGGCGTAGTCGTGGCCGGAGTTCAGCGCCAGCGTAGCGCGATGAGTCAGCCCAGGATGACCCCGGACTGTCTCCTGAAGAACTTCGAGAAAAATGGCCTGACTCGGACCGCCAAAGCACTCCTTCCTTACAGGACGCTGCTTTAGGCGGCCGGGACAACCTATCGCGACACCTTCCCCATCCCCTCCAGCAACGCCTTGTGAAACGCCGCCGGGTCCTGCATTTGCGGGGCGTGGCCCATTTCCGGGAATTCCACCAGCGTCGTGTTCGGAATGGACTTTGCGGTGGCCTTGGCCAGTTCAGGATAGCGGCCCAGCTTTGGCTGCACGTCGGCCGGGGCGGCGTCCTTGCCGATGGCCGTGGTGTCCTTGTCGCCGATCATCAGGAGCGTGGGGGCCTGGATGGCGCCCATTTCGTAGACCACGGGCTGGGTGTAGATCATGTCATAGAGCAGGGCGGAGTTCCATGCCACGATCTGCTTGCCGGGGCCGCGATACATGCCGGCCAGCATCTGTACCCAGGGCTCGTATTCCGGCTTCCACTGGTTCACGTAGTACGTGGACTTCTCGTAGTTGCGGATGCGGTCGGCGGTGGTGTTCAACTCGCGGGCGTACCACTGGTCCACCGACAGTGAAGGCACACCTTTGGCCTTCCAGTCCTCCAGCCCGATCGGGTTCACCAGCACCAGTTGCTTCGTCTCCTGCGGATACATCAGCGCATAGCGCATGGCCAGCATGCCGCCCGTGGAGTGGCCCATCACGGTGATGTCGCGAATACCGATGGATGCCAGCAGGTCGTGTGTGTTACGCGCCAGTTGCTGGAACGTGTACTGGTAGTGCGCCGGTTTGGTCGACTTGCAGAAGCCCACCTGATCGGGCGCCACCACGCGGTAGCCGGCGCCGCTGAGCTGGCGGATGGTTTCCTGCCACGTCGCGCCGCAGAAATTCTTGCCGTGCAGCAGCACCACGGAGCGGCCGTTCGGCTTTTCGGGTTTGACGTCCATGAACGCCATCTCGAGGGGCCGTCCCTGCGACGAGAACTTGTAGCGTTGGACCGGATAGGGGTAGTCGAAGCCTTCCAGCTCGGGGCCGTAGGCGGGGCCGCCATCGGCTGCGTCGGCCGCGTGGACGGGCGGTGCGAGGGTGGCGAAGGTGGCCGCCAGCGCGAGCGCGGCAAGCAGGGTCGGACGAACGGGGAGCGGGCGAAGGCTGGGCATGGTCATTGGCCAGGGGGGCGAGTGGGCGGGCATGGATAGGCGGGCATGGATATGGTCGCTCAAATGACCGCCCCGTGCGCGCCTAAGTTCCGGGTGGCCAGCATGAAAAAGCCCGCCTTCCTTCCGGCCAGGCGGAAGAGAGGGCGGGCTTTGCGGGCCGGAACGAACTTGTGCGTCAGGCGAACGTATCGACCTCGCCACGTGCCAGCGTGCGCGGGGCGCGCGGCGTGGCGGGGGCGGCAGGCGCCGGCGTGTCGTTGCCGAAGCCCATGGCCTGCCCGAAGTTGCCGCCGTTGCCGGCCTGGCGTTGCTGCTGCTGTTGCTGGCCGCCCGAGTTGGCTTGCGCAAAGCTGTCGGCGCCCACCGATGCCTGGCCAAGCTGGATGCCCGCTTCGGCCATCGACGTGCGCAGGTGCGGCAGCGCGGCTTCCACGGCGGCGCGCACGGCCTGGTGCGGCGATACGAACTGCGCCTGGGCCTGATCGTTGACCACGTTCAGCACCACCTTCAGCGGGCCAAGGTTGGGCGGGTTCAGATCGAGTTCGGCGGTCTGGTTGCCCTGCGTGGACAGGCGCACCATCTGCTGGCCCAGTGCCTGCGACCACTGGCTGTCGCCGACGTTCGGGGCGATGACCGGGCGCGCGGCAACGGCGGCGGCGTTGGCCTGGGCGGCCTGGGCCGGCGTCTGGGCGGCCAGGGCCGACGCGATGGTGGCGGCGCTGCTGGCATTGGTCGCGCCCGTGTCCACGCCTTCGCCGGTGCGTGCGCTGGCCTGCGCGACGGCGAACGGCGTGACCGGGGCCTGCGTCGGCTGGCTGGCCGGGGCACTGCCGGCCGGCGCCAGGGCCGGCTGGTTCTGCTGGCCCAGGTTCGCATGCTGCTGGCCGGTGCCCTGGCCGCGTGCGTCCTGTGCGGCGGCCTGGGCCGGCGCCGTCACGGTGGCCGCGATCTTGTCCGCCGTGGTCGGCGCATTGTTCTGCAGCGCGGCCCGCTGCTGGGCGATCAGCGCCAGCGTGTCGGTCGGGCTGGCGGTGGTGCCCTTGGCGGCCGTGTCTACGGTCGCCGCAGGCAACCTTGCTTCGGCTTGGGCCTGCAGGGCCGCGGCATCGGCGGCCGGATCGGCAGTGGCGGCTGCCGCGGCGGCCGTGGCAGCTGCGGCGGCGGATGCGCTGGCGCCCTGGGCCGTGCCCTGTGCCGACGGCAGCGTCGGCAGGGCGTTGATCGCACTGGTGTCGACGCCGGCCGTGCTGGCGGCGGCAGGGGTCTGGGGCACCGGGGGCTGCGTCAGCAGCGCAGCGGCTGCCAGCGCGGCGGCAGCCGCGGCGGCGTCGCTCGATGCGGTGTCCTCGGTCTCGCCATCCTTCGCGTCATCGGTCTTCGTGTCCCCCTTGGCAGCCACCTTGCCGGTGTCCTTCTGCGGCAGCGCGTTGTTGGCGCCGGCCTGCTGCGGCTTCTGCGCGGCGCTGTCCTTCGATGCGTCGGCCTGCTTGCCATCCTTGGCCGGCCCCTTTACCTGCGCGGCGGCCGGCGCTGACTGCTGGCCATCCTGGCGTGCGCGCGACAGCGCATCCTGGAACGGGTTGGCATCGCCACCCTTGCCGGCGTCGGGCGACTTGAGGTTCCCAAGGGCTGCGGCGGCGTTGCCGACGATCTGGCTGATATCGATCATTGTGGTCTTTGGCAGGTCAGTTCTGGCCGCTCGCCGGCTGGCGTGCGATGCGGGCCGCGTATTCGTCGTTGGCGCGCTGTTCGCGGCGCGTGGCGATCTGTTGTTCGCGCACTTCGGCACGCGTGATCAGCGTGTCGAAGGAATTCTGGCGGCGCTTCTGCTGTTGCCAGTTGGCGCGACCGGCCAGCAGGTCGGCCTCGGCCTTGTCCAGCGCGGCGGTCTGCTGGCGGATGGCATGGTCCAGCGAGTCGAGAAAGCGGGAGAAATCCTGCCAGCGGCTGGACGTCATGCCTTCGGCCGCAATGACCTGCATGCGGGCGCGGTACTCGTGACGGTACTCGGTCAACGCGTGCAGCTGCTGCTCGGCTTGCGTGCGCAGGCCCTGCAGGCGGCCCAGCTCGCGCGTGGCCTTGTCCGTATTGTCCTGGGCGATGTCGGCCAGGGTGTGCATTGGCGAGGTCTTAGCCATGGTGGGTTGCTCCGATGGTCGCGTGCAGCTGGGCAATCGACACCTCGTAGTCGGCGCGCTCGTGGATGTCCTGCTGCAGGAATGCCTCCATGCGCGGATGCAGGCGGATCGCGAGGTCCAGCTCCGGATCGTTGCCGGGCACGTAGGCGCCCACGCTGATCAGGTCGCGATTGCGCTGGTAGCGCGACATCAACTGCTTGAATCGCCGCACGGAGGCAAATTGCGGCGGTTCGATCAGGGCGGTCATGGCACGGCTGATCGACGCTTCCACGTCGATGGCCGGATAGTGACCAGCTTCGGCCAGGCTGCGCGACAGCACGATATGGCCGTCGAGAATGGCGCGCGCCGAATCGGCAATCGGGTCTTGCTGGTCGTCGCCTTCGGTCAGCACGGTATAGAAGGCGGTAATCGAGCCGCCGCCTTCGGGGCCGTTGCCGGTGCGCTCCACCAGCGTCGGCAGCTTGGCGAACACCGAAGGCGGATAGCCCTTGGTGGCCGGCGGCTCGCCGATGGCCAGGGCGATCTCGCGCTGGGCCATCGCGTAACGGGTCAGCGAATCCATGATCAGCAGCACGTGCTGGCCCTTGTCGCGGAAGTACTCGGCCAGGCGCGTCGCGTAGGCGGCACCCTGCATGCGCAGCAGCGGCGAGCAATCGGCCGGCGCGGCCACCACCACCGAACGCTTGCGGCCTTCCTCGCCCAGGATGTTCTCGATGAATTCCTTCACTTCGCGGCCGCGTTCGCCGATCAGGCCGACCACGATCACGTCGGCGTTCGTGTAGCGGGCCATCATGCCCAGCAGCACGGACTTGCCCACGCCGGAGCCCGCGAACAGGCCCATGCGCTGGCCGCGTCCGACGGTCAGCATGCCGTTGATGGCGCGCACGCCGGTATCGAGCACCGTTTCGATGGGGGCACGCATCAGCGGGTTGATTTGCGCGCCCGAGAGCGGAACTTCGCTGGCGGCGGTGATCGGACCCAGCCCGTCAAGCGGACGTCCGGCCGCGTCCAGCACCCGGCCCAGCAGGCCATCGCCCACGGGCAGGCGCTTCGAGCCCGGCTCGCGCGGGGCGCTCACGCCCTTGGGCAGCGGCGACGGCTCCAGCGGATAGACGCGGGCGCCCGGCACCAGGCCGGCCACGTCGGATTGCGGCATCAGGTAGAGACGATCGGCGCCAAAGCCCACGACTTCGGCTTCGGCCGTGCGCGGGCCGCCATGCGAATGCTGGCCGCCCGGCAGTTCGATCAGGCAGTCGCTGCCCACGGGCATGCGCAGACCCACGGCTTCCAGCACCAGGCCGGCGGCACGCGTCAGGCGGCCGCAGGCGCGCTTGCTGTCGATCTCGGCGATGTTCGACGAAGCGGTGGCCAGCGCATCGCGCCAGCGGCCGGTATGGGCGGCAGCCGAGACGGTGTCCGGCGCCGTGGCCTGGGGCTCATGCATGCGGGGGCTCCCACGGATCGTTGCGGCCCAGGGCCTTGATCACGCGCTCCCAGCGCGTGGCCAGCGTGCCGTCGAGTTCGCCGCTGGCGGCGCTGGCGATGCAGCCGCCGCGTGCCACGGTGGCGTCGGCGCGCACCGTCCAGCCGGCCGCTTCGAGTTCGCCCTTGAGGTGGGTTTCCACCAGGGCCACGTCTTCGGGGTTGAGCAGCAGGCAGGGCGCGCCGGACAGCGGCGGCTCGGCGTTGATCAGTTCGCGCGCGGCCGGCACCAGGGCGGCCGGATCGATTTCCATCGTCTTGCGCACCAGCTGGCGTGCCACGTCGAGCGCCAGCGAAATCAGCGCGTCGGAGATTTCCGTATCGACACGGCCCAGCGCGTCGCGGAAGTTGCCGGCCAGTTCCTGCAGGCGGGCGGCTTCGCTGCGTGCCGATTCCAGCCCGCGGGCATAACCTTCGCGGTGGCCGTCGCCATAGCCCTGGGTCTGGCCCTGGGTGTAGCCCTGCGCGTAGCCTTCCTTGCGGGCACCGTCGCGCATGGCGTCCAGCGCGGCAAAGTCGATCGGCGGCGGGGGCGGGGGTTCGACCGGCAACTGCGCGGCCAGCACCTTCTTCAGGGCGTCGCGCGGGTCAAGCGATTCGGGCTGCCAGCGTTTCCAGGCGTCGCCGCCCAGGCTCGATCGCGCGGGCGCCTCGAAACCCTGGAAGCCTTCGTCGCTGCGGTGGACATTGGTAAGTCCACCGGAGAGCCCGCCGGATTGCTTGTCCGACAGACCGCCGGCGCCCTGGGGCGCGCCGGGCGCGCCAAAGAACCCGGGATCGCCGCGGCCCGGGCCGCGGCCTGCGGCAAAGCCGCGTTCAAACGTAGGCATCGTCGCCTCCGCCAATCTGGACTTCTCCGGCCTCGGCCAGGCGTCTCACCACCTGCAGGATGGCCTTCTGTTCGGCCTCGACCTGCGACACACGCACCGGACCCAGGGCCTCCAGGTCCTCGCGCAGCATTTCGCCGGCACGCGTCGACATGTTGCGGATGAACTTGTCGCGCAGTTCCTGCTGCGCGCCCTTGAGCGCGACGATAAGCGATTCGGTGGCCACTTCCTTGAGCACGCGCTGGATGCCGCGGTCGTCCACTTCCATCAGGTTCTCGAACAGGAACATCTCGTCGATGATCTTCTGCGCCAGGTCGGCGTCGTGCGTACGCACGCCGTCGATTACCGCTTCCTCGTGGGCCGTGCTCATCAGGTTGATGATCTCGGCCGCCGTGCGGACACCGCCCATGCGGCTGCGCTTCAGGCTCTGGCCTGCCAGCAGCTTGGTCAGCACGTCGGTCAGTTCCTGCAGCGCGCCCGGCTGCACGCCGCCGAACGTGGCGATACGCAGCACCACGTCGTTGCGCAGGCGTTCGGTGAAGAAGCCCAGCACTTCGGACGACTTCTGGCGGTCCAGGTGGATCAGGATGGTGGCGATGATCTGCGGATGTTCGTCCTTGATCAGTTCGGCCACGGTGTTGGCTTCCATCCAGTTCAGCGAATCGATGCCGCCGCCCGGGTCGCGCGATTCCAGGATGTCCTCGATCACCGACAGCGCGCGTTCCTCGCCCAGCGCCTTGTTCAGCACGCTCTTGATGAACGAGCTCGAATCGACGTTCAGGGCCAGGTACTGCTCGGTCTCGCCGCGGAACTCGGCCAGCACCTCGGCCATTTCCTCGCGGGTCACGGCCGACAGGTTGGCCATGGCGGAGCCGAGCTGCTGCACTTCGCGCGGCGACAGGTGCTTGAACACCTCGGCGGCCGAATCCTCGCCCACCGCCATCATCAGGATGGCGCTCTTCTGCAGGCCCTTGTCGGCCGCTCCCTTGCTAGCGTTAGCCTTCGTCATTTGCCATCCAGGTCTTGATTACGCTGGCGACCAGGCGCGGGTCGCGTTGCGCGGCGTCACGCACCAGGGCGAGATCGCTTTCATATTTCGCGGCCAGGCGCAGCACTTCCGGATTGGTTTCCTCTTCCGGCGGCGGCAGCACGGCTTCGGCTGCGGTGGCTTCCGTGGCGTCGGTGGTGGCAGGCAGGGCCGGCGTGGTGTACTTGCGCAGCACCGGACGCGCCACCTTGAACCACAGGAACATGGCCAGCAGGGCCAGCAGCAGGTAGCCGACACCGGTCTTGGCCAGGTCGATCATCTGCGGCTGCTTCCACAGCGGCAGTTCCGGTTCCGTCTTGTTGTCGGCCGTGAACGGGCTGTTGACCACGTTCAGCGAATCGCCGCGATCGGCCGAGAAGCCCATCGCTTCCTTGGTCAGGTTCTCGATCTGGGCCAGTTCCTTGGCGGACAGCGCCTCGGTGATCGGCTTGCCCTTGGCGTCGACCTTGCTGCGGTAGTTCACCACCACGGCCACCGACAGGCGCTTCACGCCGCCCGGCGCCTGCTGCACGTGGCGCACGGTACGGTCGAGTTCGTAGTTGGTGGTGGCGTCGCGGCGGTTGCTGCTCGGGCCGGTCTTTTCTGCCGTCTGCGTGGCCTGGTTGGGCTGCGCCTGGGCCGGCGGGTTCGGCTGGCCGGGCTGGCGCGGCGGCTGCGGCGTGGTGACCGGCGCCACGGCGGCGGCGGGCGGCTGGTTGGACAGCGCGCCGGGCACGCCCCCTACGCCGGAACCGCCCTGCTGGTTCGATTCGCTGGTCTGCTGGCTGCGGATGGCCGCCTTGGTCGGATCCTGGTTCGGCTTGAAGCTCTCGTCGGTATGTTCCACCGACGAGAAGTCGATATCGGCCGTGACCTGGGCGTGGACGTTGTCCTTGCCAAGGATCGGGGCCAGGATCGATTCCACGCGCTTGACGTAGCTCTGTTCCACCTGCTGCACGAACTTGAGCTGGGTGGCGTCCATCGAGCGGTCGCTGCTGCCAGACAGCAGGTTGCCGTGCTGGTCGACGATGGAGATCGATTTCGGCGTCAGTTCGGGCACGCTGGACGACACCAGGTGCGTGATCGCGGCCACCTGGCCTTCATCGACCGCGCGGCCCGGGTACAGCTGCAGCACCACCGATGCGGTGGGCTTCTGGCGTTCGCGCACGAACAGCGTGGGCTTGGGGATGGCCAGGTGCACGCGTGCCGACTGCACGGCACCGATCGATTCGATCGAACGTGCCAGCTCGCCTTCCAGGCCGCGCTGGTAGTTCACCTGCTCGGCAAACTGGCTGATGCCGAACTTCTGGTTGTCCATCAGTTCCATGCCCGTGGTACCGCTCTTGGGCAGGCCCTGGCTGGCCAGGCGCAGGCGCGTCTCGGCAACCTTGTCGGACGGCACCATGACGGCGCCGCCGCCTTCGGCGAACTTGTACGGCACGTTCATCTGCTGCAGCGACTGGATCACTGCACCGCCGTCGCGCTCGGACAGGTTGGTGTACAGCACCTTGTAGTCCGGCTGGCGCGACCACATGACGCCCACGGCAATCGCGGCAACCAGCGCCGCGCCGCCCAGCATCAGGGGCAGACGCGGATTGCCCTTGAGCTTTTCGACCAGGGCCGCGCCGTTCGGCAGGGTGGCGGCGGCGTTCATGCGCGCGTCTCCGGCTTGGCCGGGCATTCCCTGCCCTTACCACTCAGGCCTTCGCTGCCGTTAATCATCTCGGCACGGCTCACTTTACGCTGCTGAAAAAACACGCGCACTCCCCGCGTTAGTTGAATTCCATGGAGTCAGGCGGCAAGACGAGAAACGCGTCGATCCGCCAGATCCGGCACGGTAGCGATGATCGGGCAGACGGCCGCGGAACAATCGGCTGAATAGGCGAGGTTTTTCCGCCGATTTCAGCCTTTGGACAGAGGCGGGCGGCCAGTACAGTGCGAGGGCTGAAACAGGATGACGAGTAGTGTTTTCGTCACATTGATCCTGTCCCGACTGACCAACCTGTACGTGCCATGACCATTTCTTCCATCGAGGGCATGCTCCAGCAACTGCGCGGCCTGGCGCAGGTAGCTGGCGGCGGAACCCCCTCCCAGGCCGCGAATTCGGCTGCCACGGCCGGCTTTGCCGGCGAACTGCAACGCTCGCTGCAACGTCTGAACGCCACCCAGGAACGGGCCTACGGACAGGCCGAGGCCTTTGAAGTGGGCAAGCCCGGCGTGTCGCTCAACGACGTGATGATCGACATGCAGAAGGCCAACATTTCGTTCCAGACCACCGTGCAGGTGCGCAACCGCCTGGCGGCTGCCTATCAGGAAATGATGAACATGCCGGTCTGACGTCCGGTACGCGTCCGGCGCGCTGCGGCGCGCCAACGGCAAAAAGGCCATGCGAGCGAAAGCAGCATGGCCTTATTGCTATGTGGGAGGTTCCCGCCCGGGGGCAGGAACACCGTTCAGACGCGGAAGTACTCCTCGGCCGCGCGTTCGCTGGCCGGCTTGCACACCAGGTCGCCGGCCTGCCCGGCATAGACCAGGCAGTTGCCCGGCGTTTCGCGGTTGAGCACGCTCACGCCCTGGGCCACCACCGAATTGTCGCGCACGTGGCTGCGGCCGATGATGGCCGTGTTCGGATACATCACCACGCCTTCGCCAATGACGGGCGCCACGCCATGGTTCTTGCCAACCGTGGAATTCTGGTACAGCACCAGGTAGTTGCCGTAGGTGGCCTTGGCCAGCACGATGCCCACCGAGTGGCCGATGAAGAACACCTCGGGCATTTCGATCTCGTAGAACAGGTCGATGGCGTTGAGGGCCTTGTTGAGCAGGAACAGCTTCGTACACGCCTCGCCGTTGCGCTCGTTGCGCCAGATCGTATTGGCCAGGTAGTAGAGGTACTGGCAATACTGGGACGAATGCAGGTAGTTGAACTGGCCGGGGCGCCACATGCGCACCGCGTCGATGCACCGGCCGGTGCGGGCCAGCGCCTCGTCGATATGGCGCGTCACCACGGGCAGCAGCGCATCGCCACGGCGGCCGTCCGGTACCAGGTTGGCCACTTGCGCGCAGGTATAGGCCGCGAGCGATTCGCGGGTCTGTCCGATCAGTTCCATGGGCGAACCCCTTCCAGGTAGCCTGCCACCACCGAACGCACGTCGCGCGGTGCCACGCCGAGCGCGTGCAATGCCGCCGTGTTGCATTCCGCAGCCCGTTGCACGGGTGAGTGGCGTGCCAGGGCAATGTCCCAGCCGCCCGCGTTGAAAACCTCGGCCAGCTCGCCGTTCGATACGTTCTGGCCGCTGGCGACATTGAAGATGCCGCCGGCGTGGCGCGTGGAAATGGCAACCAGCGCGTCGACCACGTCATCGAGATGGATGTAGTCGCGCACGAAGCCGGAGTCGCTGTCGAGGCGGAACGCGCGCTCGGTGGCGGCGCGCATCAGCCATTCCGACAGGAATCCCGGCGACTCGGGCGTCCAGTCGAACACGCACGAAAGGCGTGCCACGGCGGTGCGGCCGGCTGCCACGGTCAGGCACAGGTTCTCGCCCAGTCCCTTCGAGAAGTCGTACAGCGCGCGCGGATTGGCCGGCTGCAGCGTCAGGGCTGCCGCCTCATCGCCCACGGGCAGCTGCGACGTGTCGTAGAGACGCGTCGACGACAGGTACACCAGGTGCTCGTAGCGGTTGGCGCGCAGCACGTCGGCCAGCAGCGTGACGTGTGCGGTCACCGTGTCGTACGGCCGTGCGGCGTAGTCGGCGGTGAGCCCCGCGCAGTAGTAGACGTGTCCCAGGTCGCGGGTGAACAGCGCGCGGTCGCCGCGCGCCGGCACCCAGACCTCGTGGCCGGCACGCCGCAGCGTGTCGGCCAGGCGACGACCGACAAAGCCGGCGCCGCCGATTACCGTACAACGCATTGCGATCCTCAGTTGGCCGGATGGTGCAGCGCCGGGTCGCGGTGCCACAGCAGCTTGGGGCTGACGCCCGGCACGACAGCAAAGCCGTCGCCTTGCAGCAGCGCGGGATCCTTCACGGCCACCATGTTGAAGCCGTGTGCAGGGCCTTCCAGGTACACCTTGTCCACCGGCACCAGTTCCACCGGGCGGCCCTGCATGTCGACGTTCGAGTTGAAGTCGCGCACGGCGTAGACGTGATAGCCATAGCCCTTGAGCAGCTGGATGATCTCGGCGTTCTCCAGGCCGCGGCTCCAGTCCACGTAGTGGCGGTGCACTTCGAACACGAGGTTCGGCGCTTCGCCGGCAGGGCGGGCCAGTTGTTTCGCGGCGCCCTTGAAGACGTTGAGTTCGGCACCTTCGATGTCGAGCATGATCAGGGCGAGCTTGTCCAGCTTCTGCTCGGCGCAGTAGTCGTCGATCGTCACCGTCTTGAAGCTGTCGTCGCCCGCGGGGCCGGTGCTGTGCACGGCGTGCGCAAACGAATCGTGGCCTTCCAGGCGCAGTTGCGTGGTGCTGTCCGACCACAGGCCAAGGCGCCAGCTGCGGATGTTGTCCACCTTGTTCAGCTCCGCGTTGTTGCGCAGCATGCCAAGCTGGTCGGCATTGGGCTCGAACGCGTGGCAGGTGCCGCCGGCACGGGCCAGCTGGCGGGCCATCAGGATCACCTGGTCGCCGAAGTAGGCGCCGCCCACCACGGCATGGCCGCCGCGCTCGCACAGCCTGACCAGCAGCTTGGTGGTCTGCGGTTCCCAGACGTGGTCCGGTGCGGCCGGCGTGCTCATCAGGAAGTCGCGGGCGATCTTGGTGCGGTACAGGAATTCGAAGACCGTGCCGTCGGCCAGCGTCTTGCGCAGGCGCGAGGTCTCGTTGTACATCGCATCGACGATCGGGCCGGTGATGTCGTCGCGCACGCTGCCCTCGTAGGCGTCCAGGTCCTGCTCGATGCTCTTGCACAGGGCAATGACCTTGTCTCGGGCGGCGGCGCTGCCGCCCACCGTGCGCAACGCGTCGGAAAGCTTCTGCAAATGTTCAGTCGTCATGGGTGGCTCCGCTAGGGGGTTGTCAGTTTTCAGGGTGAAAGTTGGGTTGCGCGGCCAGTTCGGCCAGCGTGGGCAAGGCCAGGTCCTTGGCGGAGATCAGGCGATCCGCGCAGTGGGGCCAGGCAATGCCGATGGCGGGATCGTCCCAGCGCACGCCGGCGCTGCTGCCGGGCGCGAACGGCACCGTCATCTGGTAGAACACCTCGGACAGCGGCGTCAGGGTCTGGAACCCATGCGCCACGCCTTTCGGAATAAAGATCGCCCGCTGCGCCTCGGCATCGAGCACCACGGCCTGCCATTGCAGGTACGTGGGCGATTCCGGGCGCAGGTCCAGGATCACGTCGTGGACCGCGCCGGTGGTCACGCGCACGAGCTTGTCCTCGGCGTGCGCGCCGCGCTGGAAGTGCATGCCGCGCAGGATGCCCGCCCGCGTGTTGCGCGACACGCTCTGCTGCACGAAGCGCGCATCGATGCCGTGCGCCGCGAATGCGTCCACGCAGACCGTGCGCGCGAAGAAGCCACGCTCGTCGGCCAGTGGTTCGGGGTCGACGATCCAGGCACCGGCGATGCGGGCAGGCGTGAAGATCATGGCAGCACCACGGTTTCGGGGATGGCCACCACGAACCGGCCGCCCCAGGCCCGGATGCCGGCCATCTGGTCCATTACCTCGTCCTTGATGTTCCAGGGCAGGATCAGCAGGTAATCCGGCCTGCGGCTGTCGATGACCTCGGGCGCGAACACGGGGATGCGCGAACCGGGCAGCAGCTTGTCCTGCTTGGCGGGGTTGCGGTCCACGACGTACTCCACCAGGTCGGCATCGATGCCGCAGTAGTTCAGCAATGTGTTGCCTTTGGCGGCCGCGCCGTAAGCGGCGACGCGCTTGCCCTGGCGGCGTGCGTCGATCAGGAAGGCCAGCAGGTCGATGCGCGCCCGGCGCACGCCCTCGGCGAATGCCTTGTAGCGCGCCGTGGCGTTCAGGCCGCCACGCGTTTCTTCGTCCAGGCAGGCCTGCACGGCCGCCGTGGTGCCGTGCTTCGCATGCTGGTGGCACGCAAACAGGCGCAGGCTGCCCCCGTGCGTGGGCAGGTGCTCGATGTCGAATACGCGCAGGCCGGCACGCGCCAGGATCGGCACCAGCGCGGTCAGCGACAGGTACGAATAGTGCTCGTGGTACAGCGTGTCGAACTGGTTTTGCTCCAGCAGGCGCAGCAGGTGCGGGAATTCCAGCGTCACGACGCCTTCGGGCTTCAGCACCAGCGGCATGCCGCCGACGAAGTCATTGATGTCGGGTACGTGGGCCAGCACGTTGTTGCCCAGCAGCAGGTCCACCTGCCAGCCTTCCACGCTCAGCGCGCGGGCGGTGCGCTCGCCGAAGAACAGTTCGCGGCTGTCGATGCCCTTGGCGCGTGCGGCGGCGCCGGTGTTGGCCGACGGCTCGATGCCCAGGCAGGGCACGCCGTTCTGGTGGAAATACTGCAGCAGGTAGCCGTCGTTGCTCGCGATTTCCATCACACGGCTTTGCGGCCCCAGTCCGAAGCGGGCAGTCATCGACGCGACATAGCGGCGCGCGTGGTCGAGCCACGAGGTCGAGAACGACGAGAAGTACACGTAGTCGTCGTGGAAATGGGTCTCGGCTGGCGTGGCGTCGCGCAACTGCACCAGCCAGCAGCTGTCGCAGACCATCGCGTGCAGCGGATAGAACATCTCGCCATGGGCGATGTTCTCGGGCCTGATGAAAGCGTTGGAGACCGGCGACAGGCCGAGGTCCACCATGGTGTGCGTCAGCGGCGCGCCACAGGCGCGGCAGTTCGCGGGGTGAGCGTTGGGTTGAGCGGTCATGCGCAGAATTGGCCGATTTGTCGTTCAGTGATGGCGCGCGCCTGGGTCGGGTCCATCTGGACGGTGCGATACCAGCTGGCCGTGGCGGCCAGCGCCTCTTGCAGCGTCCAGCGTGGCATCCAGCCCAGTTCGGTGCGGGCGCGCGCAGCGTCGAGATACAGGTTGCGCGCCTCGTGGGGCGCGGCGCCCGGCGGGGGGCAGTGTTTCCAGTCGAGTTCCGGCCAATGCGACTGCAGGCCGGCCAGCACGGTGGCGACCGGCAGGTTGTCGCGCGGCTCGGGCCCGAAATTGAAGGCGTCGGCCATGGCGGCGTCGCCATCGAGCAGGCGGCTGCCCAGGCGCAGGTAGCCGTGCAGCGCTTCCAGCACGTGCTGCCACGGGCGGGTGGCCTGCGGGCTGCGGATCTCCAGCGTGCGTGCCGCCGCTGCCGCCCGCGCAGCGTCGGGGATCAGGCGGTCTTCCGACCAGTCGCCGCCGCCGATCACGTTGCCGGCGCGCGCAGTCGCCAGCAGTACGCCACGTTCGGCCAGGAACGACTTGCGATAGCTGGCGGCCACCAGTTCGGTGCCCGCCTTGCTGGCACTGTAGGGGTCATGACCGCCGAGCGGATCGGTTTCGCGATAGCCCCAGAGCCATTCCTTGTTGTCGTAGCACTTGTCGGTCGTGACCACGATCACGGCGCGCACCGACGCGCACGCGCGCACGGCGTCCAGCACGTTGACGGTGCCCATGACGTTGGTCGACCACGTCTGCGCCGGATCGCGATAGCTGGCGCGCACCAGCGGCTGGGCGGCCAGGTGCAGCACGATTTCGGGCTGCGCGTCCTGCATGGCCTGCGCGAGCGTGGCCGCGTCACGGATATCGGCGACGGTATGGCGCACCAGCGCGGCGCGCACGTCGGCGGCGTCGAACAGGCTCGGTGCGGTGTTCGGCGCCAGCGCGTAGCCGCTCACCTGCGCGTCGAAGCGCGCCAGCAGCAGCGCCAGCCAGGCGCCCTTGAAGCCGGTGTGACCCGTGACAAAGACGCGCCGGCCGCGATAGGCCGCGAACACGCTGGCGGGGTTGCCGGTCGTTACCAGATCTTCCACGGTGCCTTGCCCGATTGCCACAGGTCCTCCAGCAGGTTCTTCTCGCGCAGCGTGTCCATCGGCTGCCAGAAGCCGGTGTGTTCGAAAGCAGCCATCTGGCCGCTGCGGGCCAGTTCGCGCATCGGCGCCTCTTCCCACGACATGCCGTCGTCCTCGATCAGATCGATCACCTCGGGCTGCAGCACGAAAAAGCCGCCGTTGATCCATGCCCCGTCGCCACGCGGCTTCTCGGTGAAGCCGCTGACCAGTTCGCTGTCACCACGTTCCAGCGCGCCATAGCGGCCGGGCGGCTGCACGGCGGCGACGGTGGCGCGGCGGCCGTGCGAGCGGTGGAAGGCAATTTCGCGGCTGATATCGATGTCGGACACGCCGTCGCCATAGGTGAAGCAGAACGCCTCGCCCGGCGTCAGGTATTCGCGCACGCGGCGCAGGCGGCCGCCGGTCATCGAATCCTCGCCGGTGTCCACCAGCGTCACGCTCCACGGCTCGGCCTTGCGGTGGTGCACGGCCATGCGGTTCTCGCGCATGTCGAACGTCACGTCCGACATGTGCAGGAAGTAGTTGGCGAAGTATTCCTTGATGACGTAGCCCTTGTAGCCCAGGCAGATCACGAACTCGTTCACGCCGTGGGCCGAGTACATCTTCATGATGTGCCACAGGATCGGCTTGCCGCCGATCTCGATCATCGGCTTCGGACGCAGGTGCGATTCTTCGGAGATCCGGGTGCCGAGGCCACCGGCCAGGATGACGGCTTTCATGCGGTTACCTCTGCTTCTTCGGTGGCGGATTCGGTGACGGGCAGATCCAGCGAAATGCCAAGCACCTCGAAGGCGTTGGGCGGGGGCGAGGCTTCCAGCGCGGCCAGCGTCAGGCCGAACTGGTCCTGCAGCAGCGACGCCAGCGCGGACTTGTCCAGCTGCTGTTCGTCGAGCCACGCTGCCAGCTTGCGATACAGCGGCAGCGCGTAGGGACGCATGCCGATCGCCTCCACGAGCAGTTCGATCGCCGTATCGGGCGCGCCGTTGTGGTACTTGTACTCGGCCAGGCCGTAGGCCACGGCCCAGTGGCGATACCAGGTCGACGTCAGGTTTTCCAGCACGTTGTGCACGGCCTGCCATTCGCCCAGATGGATGTGGGCCGCCACCGACATCAGCAGCGTTTCGGCCGGATACCACTGGCCATTGAAGAAGATGCCCGACTGGCGCGGTTCGGTGCGCGCGGGCACCGCCTTGGTCTCGCTGCACATCGCGGTCAGCTGGTCCTCGAACCAGGCGGCGAAGCGGGGCGCGTCGAACATCTCGCTGCTTTCGGCGCGCGGGCGGATCGACTGGCGGATGTTGTCGAGTTGCTGGACGTCGGCAGCCAGCGCGCAGGCCATTTCCACGTAGCGTTCTTCCGTGTCGCAGATCAGGTCGTCCAGGCCGGCCGCGTGCAGGAACGGCGCCGACACGCGCTGGTGGAACGTATCGCCGGCCAGGCTTACCACGGGCACGCCCATCCAGATGGCGTCGCAGGTCGTGGTACCGCCCGTCACCGGGGCGGTGTCCAGAGCGATGTCGATGCGGTGATAGGTCACGTACTGGTTCTTGCCGTCGCGGCCAATCAGTTCCACCCGGCTGGTGTCGATGCCGTGCGAGGCCATGCGCTCCAGCAGCATGTTGCGCACGTCTTCGCGCTCGCAGCCGGCGGCTTCCACCAGCATCCGCGCATCGGGGCAGCGCGCCAGCACGGCGCTCCACAGGCGCATGGTCTTGGGCCCGAGCTTGGCGATGGTGTTGCACGAGCCGAACGTGATGTGGCCATTGGCCAGCGCCGGCGTGGGCTGCACGCGGTAGCGGGCGTCGTAGATCATCAGCGGATTGGTGACGATCGGGTGGAACGCGCTGAATACCGGCGCGCGCAGCAGCTTTTCGGTGTAGTTGTGCTCGAAGCCTTCCGGGTCGGCCGTCCAGTCGGTCACGCGGTACTCGATCTGCTCCATGCCCGTCGTGCCGGGGTAGCCGAGCCACGTCAGCTGCTTAGGCGCGAGGCGCTGCACCATGTAGGTCAGTGGCGACGCGCCGGTGTAGCCCCCGAGGTCGATCATGACGTCGCAGCGCCGCGCGCGTACCGTCCTGACGACCTCCGCCTCGGACATCTTGTACAGGTTGTGGAACCCTTCGGCGTAGACGCGGATCTTCTTCGTGATGCTGTCGTTGACGTTCGACAGCGAGAATAGATGCACCTCGAAGCGGGTGCGATCGAGGTTGGCGATCAGCGGGATCAGGAAGTACGCACAGGCGTGGCGGCGCAGGTCGTTCGAGAGGATGCCGATGCGGATACGCTGCCCCTCGCTGGCCTGCAGTGCCGGGCCGTCGATCTTCGTGCGGGCGAGCGTGCGGGCCCAGTCCTCGGCTTCGCGGCGCAGCTCCGCAGCGCCGATGGTCTCGTCATACAGCAGCGAAAACAGCAGGTTGGAGCGGTTGACGCGCTGCGTGGGATCCAGCGCACAGGCGCGGCGGAAGACAGGGATCGATTCGATCGTGCTGCCCGATTCGCGCAGCGCCGACGCATAGTTTCCGATGGCGACGGGATCGTTGGGCAGCAGCGCCGCCGCCTTTTCGCCTGCCAGGCGGGCCTGATAGTAGTCGCCGTTGTAGAAGTTCGCCGTGCCCAGCGTCTGCCAGAGATGGGCCGACCCCGGCTGCAGTTCCAGGCTGCGCTGGAGCAGCGGGATGCCCTTGTCGTAGTTCTCCAGCTGGACTTCGAGCGCGCCGCACAGGCCCAGGAATCCCGAGTGGTTCGGAAAGCGGCGCACTCCGGCTTCGGCCAGGCGCAGCGCCTCTTCGTTGTGGTTCAGGCCGGACAGCGCCAGCGATTCGAGGTAATAGCCGTCGGGCATCGTCGCGGCAATGCGCTTGGCGGCCCGCGCGTGCTTCAGGGCTTCCGCATACTTGTTGGCGTTATAGGCATTCCAGGCGTGCTGGATCATCCGCTGCGCGGGACCCATCGAAACGTTCTTGTTCATGGCGTTGTGTGCGTAGGCGCGATGACGGCCCGCGCGAAACGGACGGGCTGATCGATGCCTGCACAGTAACAAGGGACGTTGTGCGCCAGCGGCCGGAACACGGGCCGAAATTGGCGCTATTTCAAGCGGGGCGCCATATGGGTGCCGTTTTCGCCGCCCCGCTCGGCCCGGAAACGGGCAGCCGCGAAAAGGCGTCTGCGAAGGGTGCGCGGGACGGGGCCAGACAGGCGTGTCAGCGCAGGGCCGGCACGCCTTCGGAGACGCCGCCCGGTTCGTCCATCCGGTGCAGCCACGCCAGCAACTCGGCAACGGCCACATAGAGCTGCGGGGGGATCTGGCTGTCCAGATCCACCTGCATCAGCAGGTTGACCAGCGCCGGGGAGCCGTGCACGTAGACGCCGGCGTCGCGGGCACGGGCGATGATGGCTTCGGCGGACATGCCGTAGCCCTTGGCCACCACGCGGGGCGCGTTGTCCTTGGTCTGGTAGGAGAGGGCGACGGCGGCGCCGCGATCGGACGGGAGGTCGCTCATGCTGGCAGGGCGATGACGGTGGGCGTCGACGGGGCGTCCTGGGTCGACACGTTCATGTTTAGCAGCGAGATGCCGCGCGCCTCCAGCTGGGTGCGAAAGTCCGCACGGCCCTGGATCAGCCGCGCGGCGGCATCCGAATCGGCGGCGACGAGGCGGGCCTCCAGCCCCTGCGCGCCAAGCGTCAGTACCGCATCGACGCTGCCAAGCGCCTGCAGGTTCAGCCGCAGGCGGGTGCTCCAGGTAGCCGGCTCGGCCGGATCGCCACTGGCCTCGCGGTCGTGCTCGCGCGTGATTTCCCAGTCGACGGGCATGCCGGGCCACGCGTCGATGGTGGCGCGGAACTGTTGCGAGGCCAGCAGTTCCAGCTGCTGGCGCACCACGCCCTCGCTGGACGGATGAATGGGCGGGCCCGGATCGGGCTGCGCCTGAGCGGCCGGGGTGCTGCCATCCGGCGCATTCCAGCTGGCGACGATGGCGGCGCGCTGGGCCTGGGCGGCGTGATGGCCCTCGTGCGAGATCTCGGCGGTGACCTGATAGGCGTGCGCGGCGGCGGATGCATGCGCGGCCAGGCGCTGCTCGGCCGCGGCGCTCTGCGGCGTCTGCGGTGCCGACGCGGAATTGGGCAGGCTCGGTGCCGCTTCGCCGGCATGCGGCTGGCCGTGCGAACCATGGGCAGGCACGCCGGTAGACAGCGGATAGATGACCGGGCGGGTCAGTTCGGCCAGGATCGCCGCGCTGGGCGGCGGCAGGGCGCTGGGTGCGGCCGGACCGCCATACGGCAGCAAGGCGGCAGGCGCCGGTGCGGCGGGCGAGCCCGCTGCCGGCTGGCCTTGCGGCGGTGCAGTCTGGCTCTGGGCCGGATTGCGCAGCGCAGCCTGGGGTTCCTGCAGCAGCGTGGACAACGGGCGCTGGCCCATGACCCATTGCGTCAGATGCGATTCATAGAACAGTCCGCTCTGGTCGACAAAGCGCGCGAGCGCGCTGGCCAGGTCCTGCGCGGCGCCCGGCTGGCCCGAAGGCGATGTGGCCAGCAGCGGCGAATTCGCACGCGCCGGTACGGCATCGCCGGCTTCGAACAGATCCAGGATCGCCTTGGCGGCAAAGCTCAGCGTTTCGCGCGTGGAAGTGGTCTGCCCGGCCAGGCGCGGATCGGTGCCGCCCGGCATCAGCGCGTTCGGCTGCCGGGCCTGCGCGGTCTCGCCGGTCGACGACTGCACGTCGCCTTGCGACACCTCCTGCACGGGCATCAGCGCCGCGAGCTTGTCGATGGCCAGCGCGGGACGCGATAGCTGTGGGTCCGGTGCCTGATGCGGAATCAGGCTGGTGGGAATCTGGATGCCGGTCATGGACGCGTGTCAACGATGGTAGCGGGTGCGATACGCGTCGCGCCGTTCCCGCCGTCAGCCGGTGGGCGCGCTTCAGATGGCGCCGTAGGCGGCGGTCAGTTCGAGCTTGCGGCGCGAGTTGTTGAGCAGGTTGCCCAGTTCGGCCAGGCGGGGCATGGTCAGGTCGCGGATGCGGGCATCGTAGGCCAGAATGCGTTCCAGCAGCTGGAAGCGGCGCAGGCGCTCGTTGTCGGTGAACGGCACGTTATGGTCGAGCAGGCGCAGGCGATCCACTTCGGCCATATAGACCTTCTGCAGATCGGTCAGTGCATCCCAGTTTGACGCGCGTGCGGCGTCGAGCATCTGCTCGGAGAGCACCAGTAGCTCTTCGTAGCTGCGAACGATGGGGGACATGGCAAACATCATCAGTTGTCCTGCAAAACGGGGGGGGATGCCACGGCCGGCTCGGCCGGCGTGGCGTCTGCGGGTGCGGCCGGATCGATGGCGGCCCATGCCGAGGACAGGTTTTCGAGCAGGGCGTCCACCTCGGACAGCATGTCGGCGTCGCTGTGCAGGTTGGCCAGCATCAGGCGACGCGTCATGTATTCATACAGCGATTCGAGGTTGGCGGAGATTTCGCCGCCCGCCTCGTGGTCCAGCACCGCGCGCAGGCCGTTGTCGATGATGTTGATGGCCTTGGAGATCGCATTGCCGCGCGCTTCGAGCTCGCCGTTTTCCAGATGGAACTTTGCCCGGGCGATGGCCGATCGCGCGCCGTCGTACAGCATCACGATCAGCTTGTGCGGACTGGCACTCATCACCCCGGTCTGGACTCCGACCTGGGCATAGGCGTTGATACCTTGGCGCGCGAACATGGCGATACTCCGATTCTTACTTCTTGGTGCTGGACGTCAGGGCCGAGAACTGCTGCGTCAGGTAGCTGCTGGTCTGGTTCATCTGTGAAACCAGCAGATCGAGCTGCGTGAACTGCGCGCGGTATCGGTCCATCGTGGCGGTGATACGGTCCTGCGTGGCGCTGTACTTCGTTTCCAGGTCCTTCAGCGTCGTCGTGAGACTGTCGGTGGCCGCGCTGAGCGCGCCGCCGGTGGCGTTCAGCCCATCGACGTAGCTGGTGATGGTTTTGCCCAGGCCCGACGCGCCGTTCGCGCCCGAGAAGAAGGCGGTCATGCCGCCGAGGTTGTTGGCGATGGCCTTGGTCAGCTTGTCGTCGTTCACCTTCAGCGAGCCCGAATTCGAGCTGTCGAGGCTGAATTCGACGCCCATGTCGGACAGCGTGACCATGCCGCCCTTGCCGTCGGACATCGGCGTGGTCAGCACCGAGCGCATCTGCGTCAGGATGTTGCGCAGCGTGCTGTCGCCATTGAGGGCGCCCTTGGTGCCGGCGTCGGTGTCGAAGGCCGTCAGCGTCTTGGCGGCCGACAGCACGTTGTTGTAGGCGGTGACAAAGCCCTGCACGGCGTTCTTGATCGACGCGTCGTCGCGCGTCACGCTCATGCTGGTGGTGCCGGTGGCCGTCAGCGTCAGGGTCACGCCCTGGGCAGCTTCGGCCACGGTGTTGCTCTGGCTGGTGATGTCGATGCCGTTGATCGTCAGCGCGGCGTCGGCCGCCTTGACCTTTTCCTGCATGCCGCTCGGCTGCGTGGCCAGGGCCGGATCGAAGCCCACGATGTCGTTCACGGCGCTGTTGTCGGCCGAGACGCGCATCTGCGACTGCGTGCCGGTCTTGTCCGACGTCAGCACCAGGCGGTAAGGCGTGCCGCTGCCGTCGTTGATGATGCTGGCCGTCACGCCGATGCCGGCCTTGTTGATCGAGTCGCGGATGCCTTGCAGCGACGTGTCCGAGCCAATCGTCACGGTCTTGGTGCTGGTCGGCGTGCCGCCGGTGCCCAGGTCGGCGCCGAAGTCGATCGTGATCGTGCCGCCGCCCACGGCAGCGGTCTGGTCTGCCACCTGCTTCGACACCAGGCTTTGAGCCTGGGCCAGCGAGGTCACGTTGATGCTGTAGCTGCCTGCCACCGCGTTGGTGCCGGTGGTGGCGGACAGCACGCTGCTGTTGCCGACCGAGGCCTTCACGGCGCCGAACGTCGATGCGGTAGCCAGCGTCTTGGCGGCGGCCGAGTACGCGTCCAGCACGCTCTTGATGGTGCCGTAGCCGCTCAGTTGCGACTGGTAGCTGCTGGCCTGCGTGTTGATCTGGTCGAGGGCGGTGTTCTCGTTCGTCTGGATCTTGTCGAGCAGATCCTGCAACTGGAGATTGGAGCCGATGCCGATGGAGGAGATTCCGGACATGTTTTTCTACCTGTTGTTATCGCTTCAACTGACTGGGCTTGCGGTACATCACACGGCGTGGCTGACGAACAGCCCCTGGAGCTTGTCGATGGCGCGCGCGAAGCGCAGCACTTCCTCGCTGGGCAGCTGACGGATCAGATCGCCGGTTTCCTTGTCCACGACCTTGGTGATCACGCGGTGGGTGGTGTCGTCGATCTCGAACCGCAGGCCGATCGACGTGGTCTTGAGCACGTCGACGAGTTCTTCCACGGCGGCTGCCATGTTGCCGGGCGTATGGCCCGTGCCGCCATGGTTCCCGGTGTCCTGGGCTGCGGCAGCCGGACGTACAGCCTCGGCGGCGCTGGCCGGCACGGCAGGTGCCGGGCTGACAGCCACGGGTTCGGCGGTGATGCGTGCCGGCATGGATACGGGGGTGGAAGATGCCATGGTCAGCTCCGTCCGGTAGGGCAGGAAAAACACTACGGTTGAAATGCTTTGCAGGCAGTGGTCTGCCTGCAAAACACTCCGGCAAGAAACCGGGCCTTGCGGCCCGGTTTCTTGCGGCGCGGCGATTAACGCAGCAGCGACAGCACGTTTTGCGTGGTCTGGTTCGCTTGCGACAGCACCGACGTACCAGCTTGTTGCAGGATCTGCGCGCGGGTCATGTTCGACACTTCCGTTGCGTAGTCAGCGTCTTCGATGCGCGAACGCGAAGCCGACAGGTTGTTCACCGTCGTGCTCAGGTTGTTGATCGTCGACTCGAAGCGGTTTTGCACTGCACCGAGGCTCGAACGCAGGTTGTCAACCGTTGCCAGGGCCTTGTCCAGCGTGGCCAGCGGGTTGGTCGTGGCAGCTTGCTGGAAGTCCGAAGCTTGCAGCGACGAACCGGTCAGCGTGAAGCCGGCGGTCTGGCCGTTGACCGAAGCGTCGGTCGGCTTGACGGCGATGAACATCGTGGTGGACGTGGCGGTACCGTTGCCGGCAAAGCCCTTCGACGACAGCGCTGCGTCGTCGGCGGCGGTCAGGCCGGTCATGCTCACTTGCACGAACCAGTTGCCGTTCGAGTCAGCCACCACGGTCTGCGCGTTCACGGCAGCCGAGGTGTTCAGGCCCAGAGCGCGCTGGATGTCGGCGTTGGCGATACCCGTTGCCGAAGCAGCGGTCACCGGCGTGGCCGCGCCCAGGGCAGCCTGAGCAGCAGCCGAACCGATCGAAGCCGTGGCGCCTTGCGGGCCGGCAACGCTGAAGCCAGCGACGCCCAGGGTCTTGGACGTGATTTGCTTCAGGGCGATCGAAATCGTTTCGCTGTCGTTGGCACCAACCTGGATCGACATGTTTTGATCCTTGGCCAGGACCTTCACGCCGTTGAACTGGGTTTGAGCCGACACGCGGTCGATTTCCGACAGACGTTGCTTGATTTCGTCCTGGATCGACTTCAGGTCCGACGACGAGTTCGTGCCGTTGGCGGCTTGCACCGACAGTTCACGCACACGTTGCAGGTTGTTGTTGACTTCGCTCAGCGCGCCTTCGGTCGTTTGAGCGATCGAGATACCGTCGTTGGCGTTACGCGAAGCTTGCGTCAGGCCCTTGATGTTGGCGGTGAAGCGGTTGGCGATGGCTTGACCAGCAGCATCGTCCTTGGC